>Ga0210019_1004378_pt1 | contig 12313 bp, 6 predicted proteins | sample CryGeyCG2114_020_2_FD_183969 | JGI IMG/M metagenome (GOLD analysis project Ga0210019, IMG submission 183969) | Groundwater microbial communities from aquifer - Crystal Geyser CG11_big_fil_rev_8/21/14_0.20 (SPAdes) (version 2) | ecosystem: Environmental > Aquatic > Deep subsurface > Groundwater ...
TTTATTAAATTCAAAATTGAGTTATCAATTTACTAAAAATTGATTAAATTTTTGAATTCATCAATACACTTTAACTAAATAAATATATAAGTTTGTTTAATAAATTATTGTTGATATTACATTATTTTAAGTTAAATAGTTGGTATGTAAGTAATAATGCACAAATTCTTTTCTTACTTTACATTCCTAAAAACTAATTCAGTTACTAGTTAAAAATTAAATTTTTATTAGAGGAATCTATGTCAGATTATATTGAAAATGTTATAAATCAGGTTAAAGCTCAAAATCCGAATGAACCTGAGTTTCATCAAGCTGTTGAAGAAATGCTGCTTTCTTTAGAAGTAGTTTTAGAAAGACATCCTGAATATAAAAATGCAAAAATATTAGAAAGAATGGTTGAACCTGAAAGAAGTATTTCATTCAGAGTCCCTTGGATGGATGATCAGGGTGAAATACATATTAACCGCGGATACAGAATTGAAATGAACAGCGCTATTGGTCCCTATAAAGGCGGCTTAAGATTTCACCCATCCGTTACCAGAGGAATATTAAAATTTTTAGCTTTTGAACAAGTTTTTAAAAACAGCTTAACTACACTGCCAATGGGCGGCGGTAAAGGTGGTTCTGATTTTGATCCTAAAGGAAAAAGCGATAACGAAGTAATGAGATTTTGCCAAAGTTTTATGACTGAACTTTTCAGACATATCGGACCTAATATTGATGTACCTGCCGGTGATATTGGTGTAGGCGGTAGAGAGATTGGTTATTTATTCGGTCAATATAAAAGATTAAAAAATGAATTTACAGGAGTAATAACCGGTAAAGGAATTAGCTGGGGTGGTTCTTTAATTCGTCCTGAAGCAACAGGTTACGGTGCCGTATATTTTGTAAATGAAATGTTAAAAACTAAAGGTGAAGAAATTGAAGGTAAAACTTTTGCAGTTTCAGGTTTTGGTAATGTAGCTTGGGGAGCTACAAAAAAAATAGATCAATTGGGAGGAAAAGTAGTTACACTTTCCGGTCCTGATGGTTTTATTTATGACAAGGATGGAATAAAGGGAGAAAAAATTGATTATATGTTAAAGTTAAGGGCAAGTGCTAATGATAGAATTAAGGATTATGCAGATAAATATAAAGTAGAATTTTTTGAAGGTAAAAGTCCATGGTCAGTAAAAGTAGATGTTGCTATGCCTTGTGCAACTCAAAATGAAATATTTGAAGATGATGCAAAAGAATTATTAAAAAACGGGTGCATCTGTTTATGTGAAGTAGCAAACATGCCAACAACTTATGAAGCATATAAAATATTTGAAGAATCTCATATACTTTTTTCTCCCGGTAAAGCATCCAACGCAGGCGGTGTTGCAACAAGCGGATTAGAAATGTCTCAAAATAGTATGCGTCTTCCATGGTCAAGTGAAGAAGTAGATAATAGACTTCACGAAATAATGATTAGGATACATGATACTTGTGTAACGACTGCAGAAAGATTTGGAACACCAAACAATTATGTTAATGGGGCAAATATAGCCGGCTTTCTAAAAGTTGCCGATGCAATGATAGATCAAGGATTAGTTTAATCTCTATTGTTAAAAAAATCTGCTTATATTTAAATATATTAACTCATTAAACAAGAATATATTTTTATTACATGAGTAAAATTGTAAGAAAGCAGAAAGAAGAGGTCTTTGGCGATCGTATTAAAAAATTCCAAAAATTAATGCGATTTAAAATAAGAGAGATCTTACTTGTTTCAAGTATATATGATAATTATATTTTTGAAGAAGATGGTCGCCTTTACGAACTTATCAGACAAGAATATCAAAACCTAAATCTAAGTCAGTCACCGGAAATAACCCATGTAACCACAGGTGCAGAGGCCATAGAACTTGCCCTTAATGATGATACTTATGATTTAGTTATCACCACGCTTCATATCGAAGATATGCACGTAATCCAGTTTGCTGAAAATATGAAAAAAGCAGGGATAGATACGCCAATAATTCTATTAGCTTATGACAATCTGGAAAGGAAAGAATTAATAGCAAATTACGATACCTCAGTTTTAGAAAGAATATTTATATGGCAAGGTGATTACCACCTGTTGATTGGTATAATAAAATATATTGAAGATAAATTTAATGTTGAGTATGATACATTTATAGCAGGTGTACAATCAATAATTTTAGTTGAAGACAATGTTAAATTTTACTCCTCCTACTTACCACTTATTTATACAGAGATATTTAAACAGTCTCAGAGATTAATTTCTGAAGGTATAAATCTTACACACAGATATTTAAGAATGAGAGCCAGGCCAAAAATTCTTTTATGCACAACTTATGAAGAAGCAGAATCATATTTTGAAAAATATAAGGAATTTGTATTAGGCGTAATTACAGATGTAAATTTTAAACATTACAATGTAAGAAACCCTGAAGCCGGGTTTAAATTTGCTAATCATGTTAGATCATACCAAAAAGACATACCGATATTATTGCAGTCAGGTAATTTAGAATTTGAAGATAAAGCATATGCAATAAATGCATCTTTTTTACATAAAAATTCTCCTCGACTGCTTCACAGCCTTCGTCAATTTATGTTGGAGCATTTTGGCTTTGGTGATTTTATTTTTCAATTACCAAATGGAAAGGAAGTTGCAAGAGCTTCGAATTTAAAATCTTTGGAAGAAAAAATAAGAACAATTCCTGATGAATCTTTATTGCATCACGGACAAGGTAACCACTACTCAAAATGGTTAAAAGCAAGAACGGAATTTTATCTTGCACATAAATTAAGACCTATTAAGGTTACTGATTTTAAAGATGTTTCTGATCTTAGAAAAACTTTAATAAATGAATTAAAAAATTATTTAGATTTTAGACAACAAGGAATTATAACTGACTTTGATACAGAATCTTTCGATCCAAAATACAGTTTTTCTAGAATTGGCGGTGGCCTTTTAGGAGGCAAAGCAAGAGGATTAGGTTTTATTAATTCTCTTATTTATAACTATGGTGTAAAAAATAAATTTAAAGATATTGAAATAACTGTACCCTCTTCGCTTGTTTTAGCAACTTCAGTTTTTGATCAATTTATGGAAATGAATCAACTTGAAAGTTTTGCAATAAATGAAACTAATGATGTAAAAATTGCAAAAGAATTTATAAATGCTGAAAAATTTCCATTAGATGTTAAACAAAAATTGATGCTGTTTTTGCAAAATGTTAAAGTTCCACTGGCCGTAAGATCTTCAAGCTTATTAGAAGATTCACAATTTCAACCTTTTGCAGGTGTATATCAGACTTATATGATTCAAAACAGTTTTGATGATCTTGAAACAAGATTGATAGAACTGCTAAATGCTATAAAAGCTGTTTATGCTTCAACATATTTTAAGAAAGCTAAAGATTATCTTGAGGCAACTTCTTACAGATTAGAAGAAGAAAAAATGGCTGTGATTATTCAGAGACTTGTAGGCAGCAGTTATGAAGAAAAATTTTATCCAATAATCTCAGGAGTTGCAAAATCATATAACTATTATCCCATCCCCCCACAAAAATCATCTGACGGAATTGCAGATGTTGCATTAGGTTTAGGCAAAACAGTGGTTGAAGGAGGTAACTCTGTGAGGTTTTGCCCAAAATATCCACAGCATTTACTTCAGTTTTATTCGGCTAAAGAAACTTTAAAAAATGCACAAAAAGAATTTTATGCCTTAGACACAAAATCCATTAGCAATTATTTCCAAAACACATATGAAGATCCTCTGCTAAAAAAATATGAATTGGATGTTGCTGAAAAAGATGGAACTCTGAACAACTTAGGTTCAACTTATTCTCCAGAGAATAATGTTGTTTATGACGGCATCTCAAGACAAGGTACAAGAGTGGTAACTTTTTCACCAATTTTAAAACACAACACTTTTCCTCTTAGTGAAATTTTAGGTACAATTCTTGATTTGGGTTCTTGGGCAATGGGTACTCCAATAGAAATTGAATTTGCAGTTAATTATGATGTTAAAAAAAGTAAGATAAAAGAATTTTCTATGTTGCAAATGCGTCCATTGGTAATAAATAGTGAAAAAGAACAAGTTACAATTTCAAATGTTAAGGAGGAAGACATAATTTGCAGAAGCTCTCAGGTGCTTGGTAATGGTTTAACAGATAATATCTACGATATAGTTTTTGTGGATAAAAATAAATTTGAAAGAAAAAACACCAGAGAAGTTGCATTAGAAATAAATTATTTCAATAAAAAATTATTAAAAAAGAAAAGTTCTTATATACTTATTGGAATGGGAAGATGGGGTACATTGGATCCTTGGTTGGGTATCCCCGTATCCTGGGATCAAATTTCCGGAGTTTGCGCAATTGTAGAATCTGTATTTGAAGACTTAAGTGTAACACCTTCTCAAGGAACTCATTTCTTTCACAATCTTACTTCAAACAAAGTCGGTTATTTTAGTATTAACCCTTTTACAAAATTAGGATATATTAATTGGGATTGGCTTTTTACTCAAAAACCTGAGGAAGAAAAGACATACATAAAACATCTGCACTTTGATAACCCTTTGGCCATAAAAATAAATGGTCAGCAAAATGAAGGTGTTATTTTGAAACCTTGCTTATAATATATATTTTAATATTGTACTTTTTATATAATTAGGGGAACTAATACTTAAAATGTATAAAAAAAATAAAGATCTCCTTCTCAAAAATCTAACCTTAAATTATCTTACGGAGGAATAATATGTCCAACTATGTTAAAGATTTAATGGCTGATGTAAAGGCAAAAAACCCGGTACAGCCAGAATTTCATCAAGCAGTTGAAGAAGTTGTTGAATCACTTTCAATAGTTTTAGATAAACATCCTGAATATCGTGCAGCAAAAATATTAGAAAGAATAATTGAACCCGAAAGAGTATTGATGTTTCGTGTTCCTTGGGTTGATGAACAAGGTGAAACTCATATAAATAGAGGTTTCAGAATTGAAATGAACAGTGCTCTTGGTCCTTACAAAGGTGGACTTCGCTTTCACCCCTCGGTTAATCTTGGTATACTAAAATTTTTAGCATTTGAACAAGTATTTAAAAACAGCTTAACAACATTACCTATGGGTGGCGGTAAAGGTGGGTCTGATTTTGATCCCAAAGGTAAAAGTGATCTTAAAATAATGAGATTCTGCCAGGCTTTTATGGCAGAACTTTTCAGATATATTGGACCAAATACAGATGTTCCTGCAGGTGATATTGGTGTTGGAGGAAGAGAAATAGGTTATCTGTTTGGCATGTATAAAAAATTAAGAAATGAATTTACAGGTGTACTTACCGGCAAAGGTTTAAATTGGGGTGGTTCACTTATTCGACCAGAAGCAACAGGATACGGTACCGTTTATTTTGGAGCTGAAATGTTGGCAACAAAAAATGATTCTTATGAAGGTAAAACTTGCCTTGTTTCCGGAAGTGGAAATGTTGCTCAGTACACAGTTGAAAAAATAAATCAACTAGGCGGAAAAGCTGTAACACTTTCAGATTCATCTGGATATATTTATGATGAAGAAGGCGTTAACGATGAAAAACTGGCATATGTTATGGAACTAAAAAATGTTAAACGCGGAAGAATTAAAGAATATGCTGACAAATACAAATCAGCAGTTTATACTCCTCTTGACCCTAAAGCTGATCATAATCCTCTGTGGGATCATAAAGCAGATTGTGCTTTCCCATGTGCAACTCAAAATGAAATAAATGAAAAAGACGCTCAGAATCTATTGAAAAATGGTGTGTTTTTGGTTTCAGAAGGTGCAAATATGCCAACTACTCTTGATGGAGTAAAACTATTCCTAGACAAAAAAATTCTATACGGACCAGCTAAAGCTGCAAATGCAGGTGGAGTTGCAGTATCCGGTTTAGAAATGTCTCAAAATAGTATGAGAGTTCCTTGGCCAAGAGAAGAGGTTGATGGTCGTCTCCAACAAATAATGAAAAATATCCACACTACATGTAAAGAAACAGCTGAAAGATTTGGAACACCTGGTAATTATGTTAACGGTGCAAACATTGGTGGTTTCTTAAAAGTAGCTGATTCAATGATGGATCAAGGAGTTGTATAATCATTTAATTTCATAATTATAGATTAACTTTTAACGGAGTTTTACATAATTGTGGAACTCCGTTTTTTTTTATTGTAATTTTAATTTAAATTAAATAGTTACACATATAACTGAAATTAATAATACTATTATTTGATCTATGAACAATAAAGAAGAAAAAAATATTTCTACTTTTGATGACTTTTGGGTAGAACAAGTTTACGGAACCAGGATCCAAGGTTTTCAGGATCTAATGCATTATAGAATAAGAGATATTTTATTAGTTTCCAGTTTGTATGATTTATATCTTTTTGAAGAAGACGGAAGATTATATGAACTTATTAGAAATGAATATCAATCTTTAAGTCTTAACCATTCCCCTGAACTAACAAGAGTATCAAGCGGAAAAGAAGCACTTCAATTAGCAAGTCAGGAAAAAAGATTCGATCTGATCATTTCTACTCTTCACATTGAAGATATGAATCCTATTTACTTTGCTAAACTTGTAAAAGAATCTTCAATTGATATACCGCTGGTTTTACTTGCTCATGACAACAAAGAATTAAAGCATTTATTAATTAATAAAAATACTGATGTATTTGATCAAATTTTTATTTGGCAGGGAGATTTCAGAATAATAATTGGTATTGTAAAATATCTGGAAGATAAACATAATATTGAACACGACTGCAAAAGCGTTGGGGTTCAAGTAATAATTTTTATTGAAGATGATATCAAACAATATTCATCTTTTCTTCCATTTATTTATAATGAAATTCTTAACCAATCTGAAAAGTTAATTTCAGAAGGAATAAATCTTTCACATAAGTTTTTAAGAATGCGTGCAAGACCTAAAATCATTCTCTGCACAGATTATGATGAAGCTTGGGAATGTTTTGATAAATATCAAAAATTAGTGTTGGGTGTAATTTCAGACATTGAATTTCCACATAAAGATGTTATTGATTCCTACGCTGGAATTAAAATTGCACAGAATATAAAGAAAACGCATTCAGATATACCAATATTATTGCTTTCCGAAAACGAAAAATTTAAAAATGATGCAGAAAATATTGGTGCTATTTTTTTACTAAAAAATTCTCCTCAATTATTTGAAAAAATAAGAAAATTTATAAATCATAATTTTGGCTTTGGTGATTTTATCTTTCAAAACAAAGATGGCGAAAAAATTGCTAGTGCTTCAAACTTAAGGGAACTTGAAAAACAGTTGGAAGTTGTACCTGCAGAATCTATTGAATATCATGGACAAAAAAATCATTTCTCTAATTGGTTAAAAGCCAGAACGGAGTTCTATTTAGCTCACAAATTACGACGAAGAAAGGTATCTGATTTTGAATCTTTAGAAGATTTAAGAAATACATTAATTCAATCTTTAAGAACTTACAGAAAGCAAAGACAAAGAGGAATAATTACAGATTTTGAAAAAGAATCTTTTGACCCGGATTCTAGTTTTGCCAGAATTGGGGAGGGTTCACTTGGGGGGAAAGCACGTGGATTAGGATTTCTTAACTGGCTAATAAACAATAATAATTTAAAAGAACAATTTGAAGATATAAATATTTATGTACCTCCTGCTGTTGTATTAACAACACAAGTTTTTGATATGTTCTTGAAAGAGAATCATCTTACTGAGTTTGTATTAAGTAGTGTTGATGACAAAAAAATATATGATAAAATTATTAATGCTAAAAAATTTCCAAAGAGATTTTTACATCAACTTGAAGATTTTCTTGAGATAATGAAAACACCATTAGCCGTTCGTTCATCAAGTCTGTTGGAAGACTCCCAATATCATCCATTTGCGGGAGTGTATAAAACATATATGCTTCCTAATAATCATCCTAATCCAAGACTTAGATTAGAAAAATTAATTTTAGCAATTAAAAAGGTATATGCTTCAACTTATACAAAATCATCACGAGAATATATTAGCCATACTACATATAGAAGCGAAGAAGAAAAGATGGCTATTGTAATCCAAAAAATGATAGGAAGTAATCATAATAATAAATTCTATCCCGATATTGCCGGAGTTGCAAAGTCATACAACTTTTATCCAATACCTCCACAAAAACCGGAAGATGGAATTGTTTCAGCTGCATTGGGTCTTGGCAAAATGGTGGTTGAAGGAGGTAATACTGTTAGATTTTGTCCCAAATATCCCACTGATTTAATACAATTTTATTCTATAAAAGATTCTTTAAATAATAGTCAAAGAGATTTCTATGCATTACCTTTAACTCAACTTCCTATTGAAGAATTTGCTAAGAGAGAAGAATTATTAGAAAAATATACTATTGAAGAATCTGAAAAAGATGGTACATTAAATTTGATAGCTTCAACTTACTCATCTGAAAATGATATGATCACCGATGGTCTTTCCAGAAGCGGGCCTCGTGTAATTACTTTTGCACCTATTCTTAAACACGGATATTTCCCAATCGCAAAAATTTTACAGCTATTATTGGAGTTAGGAGCTTGGGGTATGGGCACACCAATTGAAATAGAGTTTGCAGTTAATTTAGGATCAGATAAAAAAGAATTTGGATTGTTGCAGATGCGTCCATTTATTTTAAATTATGAAGAAGAAGAATTTAATATTGACGACTATAAAAAAGAAGATCTTATTTGTTACTCAAAACAAGTTATGGGCAATGGAATAATTAATGATGTTTATGATATTGTATTAGTAGATTTTAATAGATTTGAAAGATCAAACAGCAGAGAAGTTGCCAGCGAAGTAACTTATTTTAACTCTAAATTAATAAATGAAAACAGACCATATTTATTAATAGGAGTTGGAAGATGGGGAAGTATGGATCCATGGTTAGGCATACCTGTAAATTGGGAACAAATAGCCGGTGCAAGAGCAATAATTGAATCAAGTTTTAAAGACATTTCTGTTGAACCATCACAAGGTTCTCACTTTTTTCACAACATTATTTCTTTCTCTATAGCTTATTTAAGCATTGATCTTTATAAACAAAAAGGATTATTAGATTGGGATTGGCTTTTAAAACAATTACCGGAAGAAAAGAAAAATTTTACTAGCCTCCTCCATTTTGATTCTCCTGTTGTTATCAAAATGAATGGTAAAAAAAATAAAGGGATTGTAATTAAGCCTGCTAGTATTAACCACCAAAATGAATTGAATAATTATTGATTTTGTCCAATTAACGACACATTAAAAATTTAAGATATGTTATTTTAAATAATATTTACCACAAAAAAAATATTTATATGTTATATAAAAACTTATTCAAATTAATTTTAATACTTCTTTTAATTATTCCAAATTCTAATAATTATGCACAAGATAACTTGGAAGTGTTTAACAAAGTTTCATCTGATTGGAAAACTGATTTTACTAAACATAGTGTAGGTTTTAGTAAATTTATGGGTGGTGGACCTCAAAGAGATGGAATACCTTCAATTGATAACCCACAGTTTGAATCAATCAAAGATGCAAAAGATTGGTTGAACTTTGAAAGCCCCATTATTTCAATTGAAATAAATGGAACAGCTAAAGCTTATCCACTAGCAATATTAATTTGGCACGAAATAATAAATGATAAAATTGGAGATACTCCAATTTCGATTACTTTCTGTCCATTGTGTTACAGTACAAGCGTATTTGTAAGAATTGTTGATGGTAAAGAAACAACATTTGGTACATCTGGTTTGCTAAGAAATTCAAACCTTGTGATGTACGACAGACTAACTGAAAGCCTGTGGCAGGAGTTTATTGGGGAAGCAATAGTTGGAAAAATGACTGGAACTAAATTAAATCTCATCCCTTCTCAAATTATTTCTTTCGAACAATTTGAAAAAAATTACCCTGATGGTACTGTCCTTTCAAGAGAAACAGGTTTTACAAGATCCTACGGTCAAAATCCATACATTGGTTATGACAACATAAATTCAAAACCATTTTTATACAGAGGAAAAATAGATGAAAGATTACCACCAAATGAAAAAATAATAGCCATAGAAATTGATAATAATTTTAAAGCTTACCCTTATTCTATAACTGAAAAAATGAAAATAATAAATGATGATTTTGTTGGTAATCCGGTATTAATTTTACATTTAATTGGAGCCGGATCAGCATTGGAAACAAAAGATATCAGTAAATCAAGAAATGTTGGTACAACAGGTACATTTAGCAGGATTGTAGACGGTAAAATTTTAACTTTCAAGTATGAAAATTTAAAAGTGATTGATGACCAAACTAAATCTGTTTGGAGTATAACTGGAAAGGCTATTGATGGAAAACTAAAAGGGACTCAGCTTAAAAATATTTTACACGGTGATTACTTTTCTTTTGCTTGGTTTGCTTTTAGACCTGAAACAAAATTATATAAATAAAAGAATTTCATTCCATAAATATTGCTATTTCGTCTAATGGTTTTTTAGTAATGTTAGGCACTTCAGCATCTTTGACCGGATAGCCGACAACCAAAAGGAGAAATGGTTTTTCATTTTCAGGACGATTTAAAATTTTATTAAAAAAACCCATAGGACTTGGTGTATGGGTTAATGTTGCAAGCCCAGCATTGTGCAATGCATTAATTAAAAATCCAGTTGCAATTCCAACTGATTCTAACGAATAATATTGTTTTACTTTTTTTCCGTTTGGAAGTATATCAACTTTTTTAGAAAAGATTGTTATTAAACAAGGTGCCTTTTCTAAAAATAATTTGTTTTCATCTGTTCCTAAAGGTTCTAAAGCCTCAAGCCATTCTTTAGATGCTCTTTTTGTATAAAAAATCTTTTCTTCTTTTTCAGCACCAATTCTAATTTCTTTTTTTATTGATTTATTTGTAATTACAACAAACTTCCAAGGCTGCATATTTGCACCGCTTGGTGCTGTACCAGCAGCAAGCAAACAATTTTTAATTACATCTAATGGAATTTTTTTAGAAGAGAAATCTCTTATAGTTCTTCTTTTTTTTATTTTACTATAAAATTCCTTAGAACGTTTTAACATTTCCTTTTCGGATAAAGATTCAAATTCTGTATAAGCAATAAATTTAGAATTAGTCATAGCTAGTTTTTAACTTATTTATTTAAATATTTTAATTTCATTTTTTTAATACCTTCTTTATCTCCTATTATAGTAAGTCTATCGCCATCCTTAATAATAGTATTACCTCTTGGTATTAATATCTGATCATCTCTTCTTAGCCAAATAATTAAACAACCGTTTGGGATTTCTAAATCATGAATTTGCTGCCCTATCATTACTTCACTATTTTCTTCTTTTTTAATTTCTAATGGTAAGAATCTTTCTTCATTTAAAATCGCTTCTCTTATTTGATGTTCATCCAAAGCATTTTGCCAGTCACTATCAAAACTATCTTGATCAACTCTGCCTGCTATTTGTGCTAAAATTCTTAAATGTTGAGCAGGGTCGCTTTCAGGACTTATAAGAAAAAATACGGCTTTTACTATTTCATTTTCTTCTTTAAAATCTGTAAGCGGATTATTTAATTTTATGTTAACACCGTCAATACACCTGACCAAAACCAATTCAGTCCTTTTAAATCCTTTTAATCTTAAATGAGGTAAAGCGATATTGTGAGTTACAGGGGTTGCACCAATTTTTGTCCCTTCCAAAAATAATTCCATAATTTCTTGGGAACTATGATTTACAAATTTGCAGAACCATTCAGATGCAATTTTTACAACATCATCAAATTCATTTTTCTCTTTTAAATCAATTACATGACTCCTTGCAACTATGTGATCAAAAGGATCTTCTGCTCTAAGTCCTTTTTCTTTTAAGATACCTCTTAATTCAGTATCTAATCCACTGTAACGAGATTTACCCAGACGTTCAAAAATATGATATATTGCACCGTTTCTAATTACTTTATCCTTGGCGTAGTACCAGTACCAAATTGTTCCAAGTATGACAAAACTTAGAGTAAAAATAATTGGTAATAATCCCATTACAATTATTAATGTTAAAGAAGCAATGATACCAATAATCTGCATTATAGGATAGAGTGGTGATCTAAATCCAGGATCGTAAGAATCAATTCTACTTTCCCTCATAATAATTACTGATAGACAAACTAATGCAAACATAAGTAGCTGAAATGCACTTGCAAGTTTTGCAATTTTAGCCGGGTCAAATATTATTAGTAATATTATAATAACAAGAACAGTTAAAATAATAGCAATAATTGGAGTT
>Ga0210019_1004379_pt1 | contig 12311 bp, 11 predicted proteins | sample CryGeyCG2114_020_2_FD_183969 | JGI IMG/M metagenome (GOLD analysis project Ga0210019, IMG submission 183969) | Groundwater microbial communities from aquifer - Crystal Geyser CG11_big_fil_rev_8/21/14_0.20 (SPAdes) (version 2) | ecosystem: Environmental > Aquatic > Deep subsurface > Groundwater ...
TGCTGATAATTTACACTTTGGTTAACTGGGGAGCATCCGTGCCGTTGGTTTATTGGTTTGGTTTCAATGGGGCCATGATCGGTTCAGTGATTGTGCTGTATGTCTCGTTGCCGCTGACTTGGTACTACATTAGGAAAATTGTCAAAGTGGAAGTTATTAGACACGTTTGGCCGGCCTTTGCGGCCAGTGTCTTGGCCGGAATTGCGGCTTTTAAACTAAACTTTTTGGCCGGTAATTTATTGGGTCTGTTTTTAGCCGGTTTTGCCGGCGGCCTGGTTTATTTAGCCGGTTTGATTGTGTTTGATAAGAGAAGATTATGTGCCGATATTACTTGGCTCTGGAGTATAATTAAGCATTCATGATTAAATTGTGCCTGGTGATTTTGGAGTATGGCGAAAAATAAAATTGCGATTTTCCAGGGAAATCGAATCCGCCGGCGATGGAACGGGAAGCAGGAAAAGTGGTATTTCTCCGTTATTGACGTTGTGGCCGCATTGACTGGCAGCACCATCCCTAAAAGATATTGGAGTGATTTAAAAATAAAACTCCAAAAAGAGGGTAGTGAAGTGTACGAAAAAATCGTACGCTTGAAAATGCCTGCTTCGGATGGGAAATTGCGTGGTACAGATGTAGCTGATACCGAAGTAATGTTGCGGATTATTCAAAGCGTCCCGTCGCCTAATGCCGAACCTTTTAAACTTTGGTTGGCGCGTATCGGTTACGAACGGCTTGAGGAAACGGCCGATCCGGAGCTGGCAATAAACCGCGCTTTAAAAACATATTTACGCAAAGGCTACAGTCAGGACTGGATTAATCAGCGCTTGAAGAGTATTGAGGTACGTAAAGCTCTCGCTGACGAATGGGAAAAGCGCGGAGTTAAAGAGGGGTTAGAGTTTGCCATTTTGACTGATGAAATTACCCAAGCTTGGACGGGGATGACCACCGGAAAGTATAAACAGCTTAAAGGTTTGAAAAAAGAAAACTTGAGGGATAACATGACCAATCTAGAATTAGTTTTGAATATGTTGGCGGAAACAGCCACGACAGAGATATCCCAAAAACGCCAACCGCGAAGTTTCCCTCAAAATAAGTTGGTGGCTAAAGAAGGCGGTACGGTGGCCGGAAACGCCAGAAGAGAAATCGAGGCAAAAACTGGTAAGAAAGTCATTACCCGGAAAAATGCTAAAGGTCTAAACTTATTAAGTAGAGTAAAATTAGACATTCATGATTAAACTGTGCACGGTGATTTTGGAATACCAGAATTCGAAAATGACCCTGGAGACGATCGAGTCGTTAAAACAGGCGGCGTTGCCGAACAATGTCAAGCAGACGATTGTGGTAGTCGATAACAGCCCGGTGCCCGACGGCAGTTTGAAACAGGCGCTGAAAAAATACCGGAACATCAAGCTGATTACTACTTTGCAGAACACCGGTTTTGCCGCCGGGAACAACCGGGGAATTAAATACGGTTTGCGGCACAAGGCCGATTATTTTTTGCTGATGAATAATGACGTTTTGGTCGACCGGTTATTCCTTAAGTATTTATTGGCGGCTAAAGCCGATTTAGCCGTGCCGAAAATTTATTTTGCCAGAGGCTATGAGTATCATCAGGATCGCTATAAACCCAGAGAGAGAGGCCGGGTAATTTGGTATGCCGGCGGCAAGTTTGACTGGAATGAAGTGATTGGCCGTCATGGGGGGGTTGACGAAGTTGATCGCGGTCAATTTGAGCAAACCAAGACGGTTGATTTTGCCAATTTTTGCTGCGTGCTGATTAAAAAGAAAGTGTTTGACAAAATCGGCCTGCTTGATCCGGCTTACTTTCTTTATTGGGAGGACGCTGATTTTTCCCACCGGGCGCAACTGGCCGGCTTTAAACAGGTGTTTGTCCCTCAAAGCCGGATTTGGCACAAAAGCTCCGGCAGTTCCGGCTCCGGCTCGAAGCTGCATGACTATTATTTAACCCGCAACCGTTTAATGTTTGGTTTTAAATATGCCCGTGCCCGGACCAAATTTGCCCTATTGCGTCAAAGCCTGCGGCAAATTATCAGCGGCCGTCCCGGTGAGCGCAAAGGGGTGATTGATTTTTATTTACGCCGTTTAGGCAAGGGCAGTTTAATATGAAATTGAGCGCCGTGGTTTTAACTCATAATAGCGGTGCAGTGATTAGTGACTGCCTGCAGTCATTACGCTTTTGCGATGAAATTATCGTGGTGGATAGCGGTTCGATTGATAACACTCTTAAATTGGCGGCCTCGGCCAGAATTTACAAAAGGAAGCTGGTTAGTTTTTCCGGTCAAAGAAATTTTGGTCTAAAGCAGGCAACCTATCCGTGGGTTTTAATGATCGATTCGGATGAAAGAGTTCCGATTGAATTAGCCAAAGAGATCAAAGCGGCCATAATCACTGATTCTTATTCGGCTTACCGGGTAAAAAGATTAAACTACTTTTTTGGCCGGGCAATGAAGCACGGCGGCTATTGGCCGGATTGGCAGACCCGGTTGTTTCGGGTAAAAGATTTCCTAAAATACTCCGGTTCGGTTCATGAATCGCCGCACTTTACCGGTTTATTGGGTAGTTTTGCTAATTATTTAACGCACTATTCCCATAATAATTTAAGTGAGTGTCTGGCAAAAAGTATAATTTGGACCAAAAAAGAGGCGGTTGAGTTTGTTAAAGCCGGCCATCCGCCGGTGTCTTGGTGGCGGTTGATGAAGGTGATGGTTTGGGAATTTTGCCACCGTTATTTTAAAAAATTAGGCTTTTTGGATGGTTATGTCGGTTTGGTGGAGGCTCTAATACAAGCGATGAACCGGTTTTATGTTTACCAGCAAGTTTGGGAATTACAGCGGCATGAAGATCGGCCTCTATAGTCCTTTTGCCGCTAATACTTTGGGCGGCGGCGAGCGTTATTTATTAACTATTGCCGGGTGTTTATTACCGGAACATCAGGTGGATTTGGTTTTATCCAGCTTTCCTGTTGGGTTAAAATCCAGGTTAACTAAAAATTTTAATTTAAATTTAGATGGTTTGAATTTAGTTGCCGGGCCGTTTGGTCCCGGCCATTCGGCTTGGGAACGGTGGCGGTTTACCGGGCAATATGACGTATTTTATTACCTGACCGACGGCAGTTTTTTTGTGCCGCACGCCAAAAGAAATATTTGTCATTTCATGATCCCTTTTAATCAGCCGCCAAGGCTGGTGCAAAAGTTAAAATTAAACACTTGGACGGTAAAAACCACCCATTCCTATTTTTGTCAGCGGGCCTTGGAAAAAATTTGGAAGATTAAAATAAATTTTGTCCAATGGGGAGCGGTGGATGCGGCCCAGTTTAAACCGCAAATTAAACAAAATTTGATTATTAACGTCGGCCGCTGGTTTACCACCAAACATAATCAGCACTGCAAACGCCAGGATTTTTTGGCAGAGACATTTAAAAAATTGTGTGATCAGGGTTTAAAAAATTGGCGCTTAGCTTTAATTGGCCCGGTTGAGCCGGGTGGGGAGAATTTGGAGTATTTTAAGCAAGTCAAAAAATTAAGCCGGGGTTACCCGATTGATTTACTGCCGCAGACTGATTTTAAATCGTTAGTTAAGCTCTACGGCCGGGCCAAAATTTACTGGCACGCGACCGGCTACGGGACGGATGAACTAAGCAACCCGCAGGTATCCGAGCACTTCGGTATTTCCACAATCGAAGCCATGGCGGCCGGAGCGGTGCCGGTAGTCATTAACCAAGGCGGTCAGCCGGAAATTGTTAAGCCGGCAACCGACGGCTATTTATGGCAAAATCAAATTGAGCTGATTGATCAAACCCTGGCTTTAATTAATAATGAAGCCTTGAGGTTAAAATTATCCCGGGGGGCGCAAAATCGGGCCAAGGATTTTTCTCCGGAAAAATTCTGCCAAATGACGCATAAAATATTTAATCTATGAAAACCGTTTCTATCGTCATTCCTAATTGGCAGAAACTGCCTTTAATTTCTCATTTACCGGCAGTAATTAGGGCTTGCCTGCCTGCGCAGGCAGGTCCCGGGGCGGAAATTATTGTGGTCGATGACGCTTCGCCGGACGACACGGTTAAATTTTTGAAAAAGAACTTCCCTAATGTAAAAGTCGTAGTTAATCGGCAAAACGAACGGTTTGCCGTTTCCTGCAATAACGGGTTTAAAGCCGCCCGCGGCGAAATTGTGGTGTTGTTAAATTCCGATGTGGCCCCGAATCCGAATTTTTTGGCGCCGCTGGTCAAACATTTTTCTGATCCAAACGTTTTTGCGGTTTCCTGCCTGGAGATTGATAAACAAGGGCAATTTTCCGGCCGGAATCGCTGTCAATTTAAACGCGGTTTTTTAATCCACTCTGCGGCGCCGGTGGTGGCCGGGGAAAACTGCTGGGCCACCGGCGGTTCGTCGGCGTTTGACCGGGAAAAATACCTTAAAATTGGCGGGATGGACCCGCTCTACAAACCGGCTTATTGGGAGGATATTGATTTATCCTGGCAAGCGCGGGAAAAATACGGCTGGAAAATATTATTTGAACCGAAAAGTCAGGTTTTCCATAATCACGAAACTACCAACGTCTCGGTTTTCGGCCAGCGGCAAATGGAGTTAATGTCCCGGCGCAATCAGTTTTTATTTGTTTGGAAATATATCCGCGGCCGGAAACTTTTAGAGCATTTTCTCTGGTTGCCATATCATCTGATTTTTACCAACTACCGGACTAAGGGCGTTTTTATGACCGCCCTAGTCCAGGCAATTATTAAATGGCTGAAAAAATAAAAATAGCCCTAGTCTTATCGTTGGCAGCAATACTGGGGTTTTTTAGGATAAGCCGGGTGCCGCCGGCGTTAAATTGGGATGAAGCCGCCATCGGCTGGAATGCAAAAACCATTTGGGAAATGCACCTGGATGAGTTTGGGACGCGCTGGCCCATCAGTTTCCGGTCATTCGGAGATTATAAAGCGCCGTTATACATTTATTTAACCGCGCCGGTCGTCGGCATTTTCGGCAGCAATGAGATCAGTGTCCGTTTGGTTTCGGTGATGGCCGGAATTACCAGTGTCGGTTTAGTGTATTTTATTGGTGGTTTTGCGGCGGCGGTACTGCTGGCCATTTCTCCCTGGCATATTTTGCTGGCCCGGCCGGCACTGGAAGCTAACTTGGCTTTGATGTGGATTCTGGCCGGCATTTATCTGTTTAAGCTGGCAGTAGCCAAACGGCCCATTTTATTAATCGGTTCGGCTATCAGTTTTGTTTTATCAATGTACAGTTATCAAAGTCCGAAAATTTTTGTGCCGGTCTTTGTTTTGGGCTTACTGATTATTTATCGGTCGGCGTTGAAGCCAGTCTGGAGATGGTTAATTATTGCCGGGGTGATTGCCGGGGCAGCCATCTATCCGCTGATTAAAGACGGTTTAGGCGCCGGCGGGCGGCGGTTTGCCATGACTTCGGTTTTTTATCAGCCAGCCAATAATCTACCATTGACTCTGGCTAAAAATTATTTGGCTCATTGGTCGCCCCGATGGTTATTTTTAAGCGGCGGAGAAACAGGTAGATCGCAAATGAGGCAAACCGGCATGCTTTTATTTGTGACCGCGCCGTTTTTTATTATTGGTCTGATGGCTTTGTGGAAAAAACGAAAAAAAGCTTGGTCAAGAGTTTTATTTTGGTGGTTATTAACCGCCCCGGTACCGGCAATGATCGGTTTTGAAGTGCCGCATCCGATCCGGGCTTATCAACTATTACCGGTTTTAACAATTATAACAGCAGTCGGAATTAAAGAATTTTCAACTCGATCGCGTTTGATTTTATATACTTTGCTAGTAGTTAATTCTTTATATTTTTTCTATCAATACTTTATTATTTATCCGGTCGAGTCAGCCCGGGATTGGCAGTATGGCTATAAGCAGGCAGCGGTTGTGGCCAGAGAATGGGAAGACCGGGTCGATAAAGTCATTATCAGCAGTTATTACGGCCAGCCCTATGTGTTTACCTATTGGTATCAGGATCGTCGGCCGCAATCAATTTTTTGGGGCGGGGCAATCAAGTATCTTTTTCGACCGGTTAAACTGGATGGTGACAAATTATTGCCTAATACTTTGATCATTGGTTCACCGGAAGATATTCCATCAGGCAGTGAGGGTATAATTAAAGAAATATATTTTCCCGACGGCAGTGTCGCTTTCCGGGTAATTAAAACATGAAGCGCAAATTATTGCTTTTAGCCTGGTTGGGTTTTTTCCTCACTCGGATTTTTATCCTGGCTAATCCGCCGCAAAATTATTCCGACGTGTTTCACGATTATCGCCGTTATGCGTCCATGTGGGCCAGCGGCATTACCCCTTATTTTGAGCATTTGTACGAATACCCGCCGGCGACTCTGCCCTTACTTTACGTTCCGGAAATGCTGAACCGGGCTAACATCGGCCATTATTACGAAAATTACCGCCTGCAGATATTTTTACTGGATATCCTAATTTCCTATTTTATCTTTCGGCAGATCATCGGGTTAACCACTAAACCGGCCGTAAAAATTTTTGCTTTGGTTTTTTATAATTTGGCGCCGGTAATTGCCAAAGATTTTTTTTACGAGGGGATTGATTGGATTTTTATCGGCAGTTTAAGTCTGGCGATTATTTATAGTTCCAGGCGGATATTGTTTTGGATTTTATTTTGGCTGTCGACCGGGATTAAGCTGTTAACCGCTCCACTCGCTGTCGTTTTCCTGAAAAAAGACTGGAAGCAAATGATTTTAGGCTTTTTGCTGGTGTGGGGTTTGCCGCTGCTAATTTTCCGATCCTCTTTAGGGGTAATGTTTGTCTATAATAACGAGCGGGGAATTAAGTATGCCGCTTTTCCCGGTTTTGTGGTCGAAACGATTAACTACTTCACTCACAGCGAAACCCGGCGGAACGAGCCGCCGGATTTCGAGTTACGCGGACCGGTTTCCCAAGCAGCCGAAAAAGTAGTCAGCCTTGTTTTTCCTTTGAGCCTGTTTTTAGTGTTACTTTATGAGTGGCCAAAACCGAAAACCTACGCTGGTTCGATTAAAATCAGTTTGATCTTTTTCCTGACTATGTTTTTTACCGCCAAGATTTTCTCCCAGCCGTTTCATTTATGGTACGTGCCCTTGATTGCCCTTTATCCGTTTAAATCAGTTAAAATGCAAATAACTATGATGGGATTGGCGTTATTACTCTTGGTGGTGGACATGACTCCGTGGATCCGTTATCAGGCAGAGTATAAATTTTACGCTTATTTATTTTTGCGCTATCTGCCCATGGCCGGTTTATTATGGCTATCAATAAAACTACCTGATAAATAACAATGGATAAAAACAAAGCTTTTTTACTGTTTGAAACAATGATTGCGGCAGCCACAAAAAAACTTTATTATTTTTCCCAAAATTTTCCTTTAAAAGTTAATCAAAAAGCAGATAAAACAGCAGTGACACAATGTGATCAGTTAATTGATAATGAGTTAACAAATATTGCCAAGAAGGCCGGGTTAGCGGTCGTTTCCGAAGAAGGTGAACCTGTCTTAAAAATAGTTCAATCAGGCAATTACCTTACTATTGATCCAATCGATGGCACTTTAGGCTACATTGATTACGCAAATTTTGGCTTTGATAAAGATTTGGGGTCGGAAAAAGACTTTTGTTTATTATTGGGTATAGTGGAGAATAACCAACCAAGATTTGGGGCGGTTTTTAACTACGTGACTAAAGAAAAGATTTTTCTTGACGCCCAAGATAAAAATAATTTTATAAGACTGAATAATAAAAGAAATTATTCTCAGAAATATGCCGTTTATTTAGATCAACGGCAAAGTGAAGATAGAATAACTCAAAAATTATTGAAGATGCCGGAAGTTTCAGTGATTAAACAGGCAGCTTTAGGTTTAAAATCTGTTTATACGATCATTAATCCGCATCAATCTGCCGTGACCGTGCATCGAGTCCAGACTGCCGGTTTATGGGATATTTTGCCGGCCGCTGTCGCCACTAAAGCCTTTGGTGGTCAAGTTTATGATGACTTGGGACAACCGTTAAGGCTAAATCAATATATTATTCTTCCGGGCAACGGTGCCACTATTAACAAAGGTGAAAAATTTAAGTTTGTGATAGAGAAATTAAAATGAAAAAATATTTGCCGCTTATTTTGATTGTTTTGTTAGCGGCGGCACTGCGGTTCTACCAATTGGGAATCAACCCGCCGAGTTTGTACTGGGAGGAAGCCGCGATTGGCTATGATGCCTATTCGATTCTCAAAACCGGCAAAGACTTTCATGGCAATGCTTGGCCCCTGGTGGCCTTCGAGTCATTCGGCGACTGGAAGCCCAGTTTGTATTTTTATGCCGCTGTTCCCAGTGTGGCTGTTTTCGGTTTGACCCCGCTGGCAGTGCGTTTGCCGTCGGCTCTTTTTGGCACCCTGACAGTGTTATTGGTTTATTGGTTAGTCAAAGATAAGCGCGTTGGTTTGGCGGCGGCCCTGCTTTTAGCCATTTCTCCTTGGCATCTGCAGTTGTCCCGGGCCGGCTTTGAAGCAAATTTAGGCTTATTTTTGTTAGTTTTGGGTTGGTGGTGGAGCCCGGCTTTGGCTTTATCGATGTATGCTTATCATGCCAACCGGTTGTTGGCGCCAATCCTGTTTTTACTCTTTTGGCGCGCCGGCAGGATTAAAAATTTTTGGCGCGGTGTCATGATTTGCGGCTTAATCGTTTTGCCGATCGTAATTCAATTTAATTCTCCGGTGATTCGCCAGAGACTGGCGGAAACCAGCGCGCTGACGGATTTAGCCACGATTATAAAATCAAATGAATTAATTCAGGCCGACGGCAATACCTGGTGGGCGAAAATTTTACACCACCGCTTCTGGCACTATAAAGACATTATTATTGATCACTATTTGGATCATTTCGATTTTAACTTTTTATTTATAACCGGGGATAATAATCCGCGCCATTCAATTCAGACAGTCGGTGGTTTATTCTTAATTCAATTGCCATTGATAATTTTTGGATTACGCCGCCAATGGCCGCTGTTAGCCTGGTTGTTGCTGGCGCCGCTTCCGGCCGCCTTGACCTTGGCCACGCCGCACGCGTTAAGAAGTTTAGCCATGATTATTCCCTTAACGGTTTTTTCCGCTTACGGTTTGGTCAGGCTAAAACGCTTTTGGCCGGTGATTGGGGTCATCATGGCGGTGGAATTTGGTCATTATCTGATCAGTTATTACCGGGATTATCCGAAAAACTATAGTCAGCAGTGGCAATCTGGGTATAAGGAAATGGTGGCCCAAGTTGAAGCCAAACAGGATCAATATCCGCAGATCTATATTACTCGAGCGTTGGGCCGACCATCGATGTATTACTGGTTTTATACTCAAACCGATCCGCGTTTAGTCCAGGCGCTTAATCATCAGGCGGTCAAAGATCAAGGTGAGTATTTAGAGTTTGGTAAGGTTAAGTTTGGTCCGCCGCCGCCGAATCTGCCCGTAAATAGTTTAGCTGTATTCGGCCCGGGCGAGGCATTGCCGGAAACAGGTAAGTTGATCGAAGAAATCTATGATTTAGATGGCCAACTGGCTTTTAGAATTTATGAAAATTAAATTATTCTTAATTTTACTTCTGGCAGCGGTTTTGCGTTTTTACCAGTTAGGCCAAGTGCCCTCCGGTTTTATTAACGACGAGGCCGCTTTCGGTTACAATGCTTACTCGCTTTTAAAAACCGGCCGGGACGAGTTTGGAAAAGCTTGGCCGATTATTTTCCATTCTTTCGGCGAAGGCAAACTGCCGGCTTATATATATTTGACTATGCCGTCAGTGGCCATTTTTGGCTTAAATGAATTTGCCGTCCGCTTGCCCTCGGCGATTTTCGGTGTTTTAACGGTTTTAGTGGTTTCCCGCTGGTCACTGGTGGCTGGTCTGGTGCTGGCGACGATGCCCTGGCACATTCATTTTTCCCGGGCCGCCTTTGAAGCCAATGCCGCTTTATTTCTGGTTACTTGGGGGACTTGGTGGTGGTATGCCAAAAAAAGAAAGTTGAGCTTAACCAGTTTTATTTTAACAATTTTTACCTATAATGCGGCCCGGTTATTTACGCCGTTATGGTTTGGCTGGCTGGCTTGGCGGCAGCGGCAAACAAAATTATTTCTGGTTTTCCTGGGATTCTGGGCGGCGTTAATGTTTTTGCCGCAGAGCCGGCAGCGTTTGGCCGGAACGACTATTTTTCAAACCCAGTCCGGCGTCGACCAACGTTTGGAACAAAAATTTGCTGAAACCAGAAATCAGCCGCTGTGGTTGACCCGGGCTTTGCACAACAAACCGGTGGAATACGGCCTTGATTTTTTCCGCCGCTATAGTTCTCATTTTTCTCCGGAATTTTTGTTTTTCTCCGGCGATCCGATCCGGCCACGCTACCGGGTGCCGGATATGGGCCAACTGTTATGGCTGGAACTGCCGTTTTTACTGATCGGGCTTTATCTAACAATAAAAAAACGGCAATGGTGGATTTTGCTTTGGTTAGGGTTGGCTCCACTGCCTGCGGCGATAACTTTTGAAACCCCCTCGGCAATCAGAAGTTATCTGATGATTGTACCGCTGGCAATTATTATTGCGTATGGTGTTTCGACAGCTTGGCAAAAATTACGTTTATTGGGTCAGGTTTTTCTTATTCTTTTATTTTCTTATAATCTTATTCACTATTTAGATGCTTATTTTATCCATGCGCCGGTGCACCAGCCTTACGAATGGCAGGGTGGCTACCGGCAGTTAGTGACCAGAGTTAATGAGTTGATGTCTAACTATGACCGGGCGGAAATTACCGATTCCCGGGGAACAGCGTATATTTACTTCTTATTTTATAACCAATACGATCCGGCCAAGTGGCAGCAGCAGTCACGTCAAGCCTTAACTGATCCTGACAAGTTCGGCTTTACGACGATAAGCCATTTAGATAATCTGTATTTTATCGGCGAGACCTGCCCGGCTAAAATTCCTGAAACCGGCGTGCTTTATGTTTGTACCCAGGAAGATCATCCCGTGGCCGGTTTTACCCAATTAAAAGACACGATAAATTTCGATGACGGTCAGCCGGCCTTTGTTTTGTTTGAAAAAAACAATGATCAATTATAATTTTAAACTTGATTTAATCCGGGCCTTAGCAATTATGGGAGTGGTGGCGATCCATGTTTGGTATCCGGTTTATTCCCGCCCGGATTTTTTAGGCGGACTGTCTTGGTGGCTGGCCTATGTGATTAATTCGGTTTCCCGGGTAGCCGTGCCTTGGTTTTTATTGGTCAGCGGCGCCTTGCTTTTGCCAAGGCACCCACGTCAGGAGATTAAAGACGTGGCTAATCGTCTTATTAAACGCTTGGGTTTACCTTTAGTCTTTTGGTCAATAGTCTATTTTTGGTGGGACTCTTTTTATACCGGTCAACTGCATACTTTGTTAAACATGATGAGTGTATTAACCAGTGGCAGTATTTTTCATCTATATTTCTTGGTGATTTTGTTTGGGTTGTATTTATTTCTGCCGGCTTGGCGCCGATTGAAAATCAGCCGCACATTACTGCTGGTAAGTTTTTTACTGGGGATATTACTTTATATATTGCAGTTTTTTGTTTTTAGGGAAAGAACGATTTTTAATTTTTTGACTTTGTGGGTGCCTTACTTGGGTTATTTTCTAGCCGGGCCATATTTAATGGGATTAAAAAATGTCAGCCGGGGTTGGGTTTGGAGTTGTTGGGCAATCGCCGTTGGCTTGACCCTTATTTCTGGCTATATTAATTTAGCACTTTTAAATCGGGGAATAGCCACTTTTTGGGGAATCGGCGGGACCGATTATTTTACTCATTGGCTGACACCGAATGTGATTATTATGTCATTAACAGGATTTTACTGGATAATTCATTGTCAATTTAATTTATCCGGGTATTTAACTCGCGCCGTTAAGTCAATTGCCCGGGTATCTTTTGGAATTTACCTGGTCCACCCGATGGTAATCAATCTGGCAGATAAATATCTCGGCCTGTATTTGGATTACGGCCACACCCGGCTTTGGTGGTACGGCAGTTATAAATATGTTTTAGTTTTTTTGCTTTCCTATTTAGTGACGGTCATCATGATTAAATTGCCGTTAGTTAAAGCCTTAATGGGCGAGAAAAAATGGTATTAATCTTATTTTTATTGATCGGGCTGTATTTTTTTCCGATTTTATTTCAAAATCAGGTTTTTTATTACGGTGATATTGTCAGCATTTTTCTGCCGCTGCGGCAATGGTTCTTTGATCAATTGCGTCAGGGGGTGCTGGCTTTG
>Ga0210019_1004384_pt1 | contig 12303 bp, 12 predicted proteins | sample CryGeyCG2114_020_2_FD_183969 | JGI IMG/M metagenome (GOLD analysis project Ga0210019, IMG submission 183969) | Groundwater microbial communities from aquifer - Crystal Geyser CG11_big_fil_rev_8/21/14_0.20 (SPAdes) (version 2) | ecosystem: Environmental > Aquatic > Deep subsurface > Groundwater ...
GTTTGTGACGAGTTACAGGATGGGCAAAAGAGCTGTTTTTTTAGACATGATTTTAGATATTTTTAAAAGTAACGCTATACAAAGGGTTACTTTAGCATATTTAGCCCCCGAAAAGTTCCTTTAGCCCGATATTTATAACAGATGGAACCAAGCACTCTATTCCGCTAAACGAGATACTCTCCGGTGGTCCCGGCAAAGACGGTATTCCTTCTATAGATGATCCGAAATTCATTTCGGCAAGTGAAGCCACTTTTCTTAATGACAGCGACCCGGGACTTGGTTTAACTATAAACGGAGAAAGCCGATTCTATCCGTATCGAATCCTCGTCTGGCACGAAATTGTAAACGATACAGTCGCCGGAGAGCCGGTATTGGTAACCTACTGCCCGCTTTGCGCCACCGGAATCGTCTTTGAACGAAAAGTTGACGGTCTTGCGCAAGAGTTTGGCGTGTCGGGTAGACTTTGGCAGTCAAATTTATTGATGTATAACCGCGCAGGAAATGAAAGGAATGAGTCCCTATGGTCTCAAGTGCTTGGCGAAGCGGTCTTGGGCGTACACACAGGAAAGAAACTGCCGATTGTGCGGTCTGATGTAGTGCGCTTTGGAGTTTGGAGGGAAGCGCATCCCAAAACAAAAGTATTGTCGCAAGATACTGGGACCGCTCGGGACTATGGTCGAGATCCATACGGCGATTATTATACCAGCGAGTCGGTTTCGTTCGGCGCGACCTTTAACGACACGCGTTTACATCCGAAGGCCATGGTGCACGGCATAGAGATCGACGGGCAGTACAAGGCATACCACGACGACGAGCTTTCTGGAAGTATCACCGACAAATTCGCTGGCAAGACCATTGTTGTCACAAAGAATGCTTCCGGTGAGCTCCACTTCACGGTCGATGGACAGCCACTCGCCTCAATCCCGGGCTTTTGGTTCTCGTGGCTTGCGGTGCATCCGGGAACAGAATTATTCAAGTAATTATTAACTAGCAAATAAACTTGTGAAAAATGTAACCATTTACTCAACCCCAACCTGTCACTTCTGCCACGCGGCAAAGGAGTTCTTCAAGGAGAACAACATTGAGTTTACCGACTATGATGTCTCAACCGATACAGAAAAGCGTGATGAGATGATTCAGAAGAGCGGTCAGATGGGTGTACCCGTTATCTTTGTCGGAGACGAAATGATCGCCGGATTTGATGAAGAGCGCATTAAGCTACTCCTCAGTATTGCTTGATAGGTATGCGAAATATAGCACAAAACGGATACAGCGTAGCAGTCGCGGTTATTGTCGTGGGGGTGTTGCTAGCGGTGGCCGTTTTGTTTATCGGCAATAGAGGAAGCGAGAACCTGCGTGACAGTCGCTCTAGTAGAGCAAGTGCTCGGACTCCTCTTGAGTTTAGGTTGCCAAACGAAACCGACCATGTCCGTGGCGATGAGAACGCCACAATTAGTATTGTTGAATACTCGGATTTTAATTGCGCGTTTTGCGCGCGACTTCACCCAACTCTCTCTAGAATTGTGGAGGAGTACGATGGTGAAGTGAAATGGGTCTACAGGCATTTTGCCAATTACGCTAAAGGTGAAGTGGCGGCCATCGGGTCTGAGTGCGCGACCAAACTTGGCGGAAACCATGCTTTCTGGGGTTTCTCAGACAGAATGTTTGATAATCAGAGGCGTCTTGGGGATAAGTTCAGCATAGAAACGGCGGTAGCGCTTGGAATAGATCAGACTGAATTTGTGGCTTGTCTCGACAATAGCAGGGAAGTGGAGAAGAGAATAGCTACAGACTATAATGAATCTATTTCTCTAGGCGGTAGAGGCACGCCATATGTGGTCGTAGTCACTCCAAAGAGTCAACTCATGCCATTTAGTGGCGCCTTGCCATACGAGTAAATAGTTGCCATAATTGAACAAGCGAGAAATAATTAATTCATATGAAGACTTATCTTTATATCGGCGTAGCAATACTTGTTGTCCTTGTGGGAGTTTTTCTTGTCTCGCGTGATAGGGGAGAAGTGCCCAAGTCAAGCGCAAGCGACTTCGATAGATTTTCCTCGGCGTCGCTTGTAGACTACGAAGGAAACGCTGCCTCTCTAGAAGATTTTCGCGGGAGACCACTTGTCGTAAACAGCTGGGCGGTATGGTGTCCGTTTTGCAGAGAGGAGCTCGCTGACTTCGCGGAGTTGCAAAAAGAGTTTGGCGAGCGGGTGCTTGTCATAGCGGTGGACAGACAGGAGCCACTTGAAAAAGCCAAAGGGTTTACAGATGAACTGGGAATCACTGATGACATGTTGTTTCTCCTTGACCCATCAGACTCCTTCTATAAATCAATAGGTGGCTTCTCAATGCCGGAAACTATTTTCGTAAACAGTTCTGGCAAAATTGTCGTTCACAAGCGCGGACCAATGGAACTTGACGAAATGCGCGAGCATACAAACAAGATTGTAAATTGATCCTTCTGCTACATGCTTGCGTAGGAACACTAATGGGTTTTAAATTGTTATAAATAGAGATATTATTATCAAGCTTAGTTTAATAAAAAAATGAGTTACGATACAAATCACGTGCAGTCGGGGGCAAAAGGAGGTCTAATCGCGGGTGTAGTTTTCGGTGCCATGATGGGAATGATGGGGATGTTGCCGATGGTTGCGATGCTCTTTAAATCAGAATCAGCAATCTTTGGCTTCATTCTGCATTTAGTGTTTAGCGCCATTATCGGAGTCATATTTGGGCTTGTATTTGGACATATGGTCATAAACAAGAGAACCGGAGTCATCCTCGGCTTACTCTATGGAGTTATTTGGTGGGTACTAGGTCCTCTTGTCATTATGCCGGTATGGCTTGGGATGGGGTTACAGTTGTCTGTTGAAGGCGTAAACATGGCGATACCCAGTCTCTGGGGGCATTTGGTCTTTGGCTTTATTCTAGGATTGGTTTATCCGATGTTTACGAAGACGGAAAATAAAAATGCTGATACAGTATAGCGGTCAAGATAATTCAATACACGTTCTGCATGGAGAAAATTAAGAATAAAGATGTAAAAGATATTCCTTCCATTTTTACTATTTTTGGCATGACTGGAGATTTGGCTGCCAAAAAAATTATTCGGAGTAATGAAACGTTTGGGTTCACGGGTTACCATTCTAGAGCGAGGTGAAAAATTTCTCCCGAAAGAGGATAAGGATATCACTGATATCTTGCATAAGCGGATGGTGGACGAAGGCGTGAATGTCCTTTTTAATGCCCAAGCGAAAAGCGTAAAGGAAAGTGGGGAAATTGTCGTGGAAGTTTCAAGGCACGAACAGCTACTACCGGTAGATGCGTTATTCGTAGGTGTCGGCAGACAACTCAACATAGAGGGTCTGGATTTGGACAAGGCAGACATAGAGCTTGAGGCAAGCGGGCAGAAACTTAAGGTTGACAGGTATCTACGCACAACCAATAAAAATATCTTTGTCTGCGGTGATGTCGCAGGACAATATCAATTTACGCACGCGGCCGAGCTTCATGCGAGTATCATCATCCGCAATTTGTTTTCTCCATTCAAAAAGAAACTCGTAAACGACTACCTTTCGTGGGTTACTTTCACCGATCCTGAAATTGCGACATTCGGCATTTCCGCAGAGGAGCTTAAAAAACGCGGTGTCTCATATGAGACGATTGCGGAACCATTCTCGCGTGATGACCGCGCCATCACTGACGATTATCGTGACGGTCTGCTGAAAATCCATATTTCCAAGACAGGGAAAATACTTGGCGGAACGATGATTGCTCCCCATGCTGGTGAGCTTATACAGGAGCTTATACTGGCGCAGACACACAGGATGTCTCTCGCGGATATATTTGCTAAGATTTATCCATATCCGACTGCCGCAAGAATCAATAAACGCGCCGCTCAAAATTACCAGGGGCGAAAGTTGAACCCGCGTTCAAAAAAACTTTTGCGTATGTTGTTTCAGCTTTTCGGGTAAAAAACTATATAATAAATGTATGAAAATTAGGCAACGAAAAACAAAATCATTTATAAAAATGTATTACGCAACCGCAAAAGAAATGGAACGTATAGATAAGCTTGCCGTACAAAACGGACTGGAGATACGACAAATGATGGAGCTTGCCGGATGGCATATAGTTTCTTTATTTAAAATACTGCGTATTTCAAAACAGTCACCTGTCGTCGTTGTAGTCGGTAAGGGCAATAAAGGAGGCGACGGACTCTCGGCCGCAAGGCATTTGATAAACCACGGGTGGGATGTTTCAGTTATTATGTTGTCAGAAACTGTAAGCGCAGACTCTCTCCATCACCTTGCTCTTCTTAAAAAGATGCAAGTGCCAACCATCGTATATGAGAGAGGCAAATCAAAAGCCCTATCAGTGATTAAACATAGCGCCGTGCTGATAGATGCCCTAATCGGTTATCATTTAGACGGTCCGCCTAGGGGTTTATTTAAGGAAATTATTGAATCAATGAATCAGCCCGGGAAGAAAATTATCGCCTATGACTTGCCGTCCGGTATTGACGCGACAACCGGCAAGTGCCTGCGTCCCTGCATTCAAGCCCATGCCACTCTTTCTCTGGCTCTGCCTAAACGGTTGTTCAAGATTAAAAAATCAAAAGCGGCTTGTGGTAAAATCTTTTTAGCTGATATTGGTATTCCAAATTTCTTATACGATAGAATATGCAGAGGAAGCCGACCACATTTTAATTCATCTGGATTTGCGCGTTTATAATCTAAGTTTTAATATACATAATTAACCACCTGTTGGTGGAGGTGCGGAGAATCTTGGAATCTGGGGACAGAGAGACGGCAATTCGGTGTCTGCCCACAATTTATGATGCTTTGATTTTGCTGAATGGTAGAGATAAGAGTGATTGGCAAAATTTGTGGAGCTGGAATCCGTCTGGCAGATTGACCCAAGAAGAATTCAAGAGATTAAATCGTGGGAGGATGGTATTGTCAAACGACATAGGCATCATGACCGCTTCGGGAGTAATTAGGTACAATCTAAACAAAATAGAAGACTAGAAAAGCAGACATCAGTGGTATCCCACCGACCGCGCAAAGAAAAAAATCCCCGATTAGGGGACTTTTTTCTTTGCGCGGTCGACCGGACTTGAACCGGCAACCTCTCGCGTGCATGTAATCCGGTACTTTCGTATCGGCATGGACTATATCTTCACCAAGATGACCACAAAGTCATCTAGGTGCACCGGTATCTAGTCTCTACGGCGCCCCTATACCATACGGTAAGGGTTCCCACGGTATTCGCATATCTAATAGACTTTAGACTTAGCCTTCACCGTTATCCCGGCGAGTTTCAGTCCGCCTTTCGACGGAAAGCTGCAGTATCCCACAGGCGAGTGCTCTAACCAGTTGAGCTACGACCGCAATTTTTAATAAACTTCTCAAATACCACTCTCTTTCTGGTTAAAAAGAGAGTTGAGCTATCATTATACATGATTCTATATAATTTCAAAGAATCATTTGTGTCGAGGATGGGAGTCGAACCCATAACCTGTCGCTTATGAAACGACTGCTCCACCATTGAGCTACCTCGACGTGTGAAGATTTTTATTATCTCGTATTTTTAACTATTTCGCAATCTTTTGGTATAATGTGCGTCTATGACTGCAAGAAGAATGAAGGAGGAGATTGAGGAGGAGATAAAGGGGTACGAGGCGAAAATGGCGTCGGGGGATTTTTGGAGCGACAAGGAGAATGCGCAGAAAGTGATAGCGCTCTACGAGTCCGCCAAAGACGAACTTCTGGGTGTGGGTAAGTATGACAAAGGATCTGCCATTCTTACGATCCTCGCCGGTGCGGGCGGAGATGATGCCGAGGACTTTGCTTACATGCTTCTGCGGATGTACGAGAAGTATTGCGAGAACAAAGGTTGGGATGTTGCAAAATTGCACCAGAACCAAAATGAACATGGTGGATATAGAAATATAACCGTAGAAGTACGAGGAAAAAATGTCTATGGTGCTCTCAAACATGAGTCGGGTGTGCATAGATTAGTGAGAATATCGCCATTTAACGCCAATGCCAAGCGTCATACTGCCTTTGCGATGGTTGAAGTTGTGCCAGAAATAGCGCACAATGAAGAGGTAGTGATTGAAGATAAGGATTTGGATATAGAGTTTACTCGCGCCGGCGGAAAAGGCGGACAAAATGTAAACAAAGTGGAGACCGCGGTGCGCGTTACTCACAAGGCGACTGGCATCTCGGTGCGATGCGATGGAGAGCGAAGCCAAGAAGCAAACAAGCGTAGAGCGATAGATATGATACGAGGAAAGTTGTGGAAACTGATGGAAGAGGCGAGAGAAAAGGAAGTGGATTCCTACCAGCTCGCAAAGACGATGAAGATAGAGTGGGGAAATCAGATTAGGTCATATGTATTACATCCGTATAAAATGGTAAAGGATCATCGGACTGATACGGAGACATCCGACGTGGACTCTGTTCTCAATGATGGAGAACTTGATATGTTTATAAACGCGATGAAATAGTAGCTATTTTGTTAAGCAAGTCGTGATGAAAGATGAAAAATTTTATTGAATATCAAAAAGTAGTTAAACATTATCCGGACTCCGCGGTGGTGGTGGATAATGTTTCGTTTTCGGTGGAGCGAGGAGAATTTCTATCCATTGTGGGACCATCCGGCGCTGGAAAGTCCACTCTATTGCGTCTGCTTTTGGGAGAAGTAGCTCCGACATCCGGCGTGGTAAGATATGCAGGAGTAGCTGTGCACGAACTCTCAAGATACGATATCTCACGTTTGCGCAGAAAGATAGGGATGGTGTTCCAAGATTACCGTCTACTCCCAGACAGAAATGCTTACGAAAACATCGCTTTTGCCATGGAAGCGGCTGGGCGCACCGATGAAGATATAGAGCGCGATGTTCCCGCTGTGCTGGATCTAGTTGGACTTACAAAGAAGCTTTGGAATTTTCCTCGTGAACTCTCCGGCGGAGAAAGGCAGAGAGTGGCTATCGCGCGTGCGATTATAAATCAGCCACAGGTCCTAGTCGCGGACGAGCCCACCGGGAATCTTGACCCCCAGAATACTGATGATGTGATGCATATCCTGAAAAAGGTAAACGATCTGGGTACAACCGTACTCCTTACCACTCACAACAAAGGTGTTGTTGATTCTCTAAAAAAGAGAGTCATCACGATATCAGATGGAAAGATTGTGAGGGATGACGAGCATGGCAAGTACGAGCTGTAATGATTGAAAATTATTTGAATCAAAACACGATTAAAATATGATTTTAGTAAAAATAAAAAGAGTAGTGAAATCTGGTGCAAGCGCGTTTTGGCGCAATCCGATCGTGTCCTTGGCGGCGGGACTTGTAATGACGGTAACGCTCTTCATGCTCGGCTCACTTCTCTTGGGGAGTGCGCTTTTGGACTCGTCGCTATCTCAGATAAAAGACAAAGTTGATGTGAATGTATACTTCAGGCTGGATGCCGAAGAAGAGGATGTTCTCGTACTCGCGGAAGCTCTTCGGGGTCTTCCGGAAGTCGCATCCGTAGAATACGTGTCCCGCGAGCAAGCATTGGAAAATTTCAAAGAGCGCCACAAGGATAATTCCCTCATCGTAGCATCACTGGAAGAGTTGGATGACAATCCACTTGGCGCCGCGCTTAACGTCAAGGCAAGAGAACCATCACAGTATGTCTCGGTGGCGAACTTTTTGGACGAGTCTGCCGCTTTAGGCTCTGGTGGAGTTTCTATTATAGACAAGGTAAACTTCAATCAGAATAAAGTGGCTATTGATAAACTTTCCGAAATAATTTCCGCGGTGGAGAGGTTTGGCTCGTTTTTAATACTTATATTGGCGGTTATAGCGCTTCTGGTCACGTTCAACACAATTAGACTCGCCATCTACACTGCTCGTGATGAAGTGGCCGTGATGAAACTTGTCGGCGCTTCCAACAATTATGTGAGTGGTCCATTTTTAGTCACTGGAGCATTGTACGGAGCACTATCTGCGGTTTTGTCAACCATACTCCTGTGGCCTCTCGCGGGATGGGTGTCCAAAACGACTGGCAATTTCTTCGGCGCAATAGATCTATCCTCTTACTTCGTTTCAAATCTACTTCAGATATTTCTACTTCTGCTTGTCGCCGGAATAATACTCGGCACAATTTCCTCAATTATGGCAGTCCGTCGCTATCTTAAGGTGTAGTTAGCGCAGTAATTTACGTTGAGCTTGTAGGAAATAGCTTATAGCTTGTAGCTTCTTGCGACGAAAGACGTGAACAACAACATCCGTCAATAAAAGCTACCCGCCTTGCCGCCTTGCAGGCAAGCTAGCTCCTACAAGCTACAAGCTCGTCCTCTACTGCGCTAATTTGCGATAAAGCGCTTGGCGCGCTATAATATCTTGCATGATTGGCAGGAAAGAAAAAGACCCAAAGCGCAAAAAGGGCGAGACGAGACTAAGAAACAAAGATCGTGGCTATGACAATCCAAAACCCTCGGTAGCTCAGCATCGCACAAAGTACATCTTTATAATCGGTGGTGTTATCTCCGGTGTTGGAAAGGGGATTACTACTTCCTCTATAGCGACCATATTGCAGGCACGGGGCTACAAAATCAGCCCCATTAAATTTGACCCGTATCTAAATGTAGACGCAGGCACAATGAACCCGATAGAACACGGGGAAGTTTTTGTGCTTAATTCTGGTCTTGAAACAGACCAGGATATGGGCAACTACGAGAGATTTCTTGGGGTAGAGCTACCACCGGAAAATTATATGACAAACGGCATGATCTACAAGTCAATAATTGATCGTGAACGCTCGTTGGGCTATGGTGGCAAATGCGTGGAGCCTGTCTACAATGTAACCGAGGAGATATTAAGAAGGATTCAAGTATCGGTTGACGCAATGTCGCCTGACATTACCATAATTGAGATTGGGGGTATTGTTGATGAATATCAAAACGCTATTTTTATAGAAGCGGCCCGTATTCTAAAAAGCAGAAATCCTGGAGACGTGATGTTTGCAGTTGTGTCGTATCTCCCCATTCCGAAGACGGCGGGAGAAATGAAAACTCGCCCCACCCAAAACGCTGTTCGCGCTCTCGCTCATTATGGAGTAAATGCCGACATGATTATAGCACGCGCATCGGTGTCCATAGACGATGAAAGGAGAGCCAAAATCGCATTTGCGACGAATGTCCCAAAGGAGCATATAATATCCGCACCAGATGTAAAAAATATCTACGATATACCTCTGAACTTTGAGAAGCAGGGCGTCTCAGAATCAATATTGAATATTCTCGGATTGCCTCAAAGATATGAAGACGGAAAGCATGGCAAAAATCTACTTTCTGCGTGGAAAGCGATGGTAGCGCGCGGGGAAAAGGCAAAACAAGAAGTACGGATTGCTCTCGTCGGCAAGTATTTCAAGGTGGGCGATTATCTTCAAGGTGATGTCTATATTTCAGTAATTGAGGCGTTAAAGCACGCCGCGAATCACGCCGGTAGAAAAATCAGGATAGATTGGCTTGACGCGTCCGACTTTGATAATACAAAAGAGGAAAGCGCCCATCATTACAAAAAGAATCTGGAGAAGCTAAAAGATTATGACGGCATTCTCGTCCCGGGAGGATTTGGCAAGCGCGCCGTGGAAGGGAAGATAAACGTTGTGCGATACGCCAGAGAACACAAGATTCCATATTTTGGACTTTGTTACGGGATGCAACTTATGGTAGTGGAATTTGCTAGGAACGTTCTCAATATGGAAGACGCGCATACTACGGAGATTGAGAAGAGAACCGCATATCGCGTAGTTGATCTCATGCCGGAGCAAATGAAAAATCTACAACAAGAACGATTTGGAGGGTCCATGAGGCTCGGGGCATATCATTGTATTGTAGAGAAAGGTACGATAGCGAGAGAGTGTTATAAGTATGAGAATATAACAGAGCGTCATCGTCATAGATACGAAATAAATCCAGATTTTATAGAAGATATAGAAAAAGCTGGACTCTGCTTCTCCGGCAAATCTCCCGACGGTCGCTTGATGGAAATCGTAGAACTACCAAAGAGCAAGCATCCATTTTTCCTCGGCACTCAATTCCATCCGGAATTCAAAACCTCCCCTCTTTCACCGCATCCGCTCTTTGTCGGCTTCATAAGAGCCGCCATTTTAAAATAAGAACCCGCTCGCGTTTTGTGCGAAGTGGGTCCGTGGTCTCTACGAAGAAGGAAGGGCTTCATTCTATCGCGGACTTGATTGTGTCCGCCATGATGAGCGAAATCACAAGACCCACAAACATGGAGGCGAAAACCTTCTGTGCGAAGTTTCGCGCGCGCTTCACATGCTTGGGCATGTGTTTTTTGTGCTCGTTGTTTCCTGGAGCCTCCATATCGGAATCCGCGACATCTTTGTCCTTTCTATTTCTATTTAAGACAAAGGCGCGATAACATGCGATGACTATCTCGCGTCCGGCAAGGAGACCGAAGAATACCCATGTCGTTGACATCGGGATGTCGTTCACCTTCTGGAAGTACCAGAGAATAGTGGCATAGGTAACATCTATTGCCGTCGCGGAGCGGATATCCTTCACCTGTGTGTGTCCTTCAACACTCCACGCGATTTCTCCACCGCTTCTCTTGAAGATACTTAACATCCCGATATTGAGGATTGTGAGGACGCCGACAAGAGCCAAAGGTGGTACGGGGCGCGGAAGAAAGACAAACACATTGGCGAGGTCGTGTCTGAGCCATGCCCAGAGCAAGTAGCTCGTAGTTAGACTCTGAACGACGCGCCAAACGGGGGTGTCCTTGGCTTTCAATCGCTTGCGCTTTTGGAAAGCCAGAGAGAAGAGGCGATTTTCCACACCCCGCTCTCTTAGAACTTCCAAAAGTTTCCCGCAAAGACGTCTCTTTGCCAAGAATCCTCTCAAGCAACGTTTGGTCCACCAAAGTATGGCGGGGCCAAAAAGCGCCGCGGACCAAATTAGAAAGCCGGCTACGAAGGCATAGGCGTAGCCATTCCATGATTTCCACACCATGCTTTGTATAACAGACCCGGAAGCAAAAACCGAGAGCGTCATAAAAGATGTAGAAATCGGCATCCCCAGCTTGGTGCAGAAATACACGGTCATGGGAGCGAGTGCGTGCCACCAAGTTACGGGAATCATGGGGATGGTGTTTAGACGCCCATAATCACAGCGCCCGTCATGCGCGAAGAACGCGTACAATACCGTGGCGTTCAGGACGCAAAGCGGTAGGAGCGCCAACAACAGCCAGCTCAGACGCTTGTTGGAAGTGATATATGTGCCAAGCGTCTGGGCGGCATCGTTTTTCATGCAAGACAAAGCGCTCATGAGAGCACTTGCGCCCGCGGGCAGTACCGTCAGAGTCAGAATTGTTTGCGAGATCATGATGACCTCCCTTCATTTGTCAATGTCATTACAATCTACGACCAGTATACACGCTCACGACCCACAACGCGATCCTCCACAGAGCGACACACAGAATGAATCATGGAATTAAAATAGAACGATTGTTCACTTCCTTATACTATCATATTATATAATATGATAGTATAAGGATTTCGGGAGTAATGCGAAAATTGTTGAGCCTTTTCTCGCCATAGTTTTTCGCCACGGGATCCCTATTAGTCCACTTTCTTTTGGGTAAAAGTAGTGTGCCTTTGGTATACTGTTTGTGAATATGAAAGATGTTGCCAGAAAAAAGTTGGGGAAGAAAAGCAGATTGAACGCGACGCCTTCGTGGCTACCTTTGCTTTCCAAAAGAGTGCGTGGTGATGTGGCGACTTACGGTAAGTGGATAGATGAATATTCAAGAGACGCAAGCATTTTTCGGATTACGCCACGGGCTGTAGTTTTCCCGCGCGATGTCAAGGACGTTCGCGCCCTTGTAGCTTTTGTCCGCGAAAACAAGACGAAGTACCCGAATCTTTCGCTGACGGCGCGTGCCGCGGGTACGGACATGACGGGTGGACCGCTTTCAGACTCCATCGTAGTTGGTAGTAGCAAGTATCTAAACAAGTTCAAGTTAGATGGTGATTTGCTCACAGTAGAACCCGGAGCGTATTATCGGGATGTAGAGCCCGCGCTAGATGAGGCTGGACTTATGTTTCCTAGCTATCCGGCGTCCAAATCGCTCTGTGCATGGGGTGGGATTATAAACAACAATTCCGGCGGAGAGAAGTCGCTCCGTTATGGGAAAACCGCGCAATATGTGCGCGAGATGAAGATGGTGCTGGACGATGGGCGAGAGTACGTCTTCGCGCCGCTTGATAAGGCGGGT
>Ga0210019_1004385_pt1 | contig 12302 bp, 15 predicted proteins | sample CryGeyCG2114_020_2_FD_183969 | JGI IMG/M metagenome (GOLD analysis project Ga0210019, IMG submission 183969) | Groundwater microbial communities from aquifer - Crystal Geyser CG11_big_fil_rev_8/21/14_0.20 (SPAdes) (version 2) | ecosystem: Environmental > Aquatic > Deep subsurface > Groundwater ...
GTAATGAGAAACTTGTCATACTGTTTTGCCTTTGAGTTCCACACCTGAAATAGATTCACTGTTTTACTAAACATATAGTATTATTCACTTGGCAGTATAAAAATCATATGTAATAAGTATACAATACATAAAACCCGACGATGAACATTGCCCTAACAACCACCTAGATTGCACGCGCATGCATTTGCGGAAAACCCTTCGAGCGTTACTGCCCCACTGGCTTCAAGTGAAACAGTATAGGTCCCTTGCCCTGGATAACAGACTGAATAGGTAACCGGTACATTACTCACATCTTCAATACGACCCGTGGGAACTCTAAAATTTATACTGTCATCATCGGCAGTAATACACACCTGACATGAAAAGATTTGCTGGTCGACACGCTCTGTTTGTACGGACTTATCCTCGTTCAATGAGCTAATTTCATACCCACGATATACCCCCAACTGATCTCGCGCGTCATGATATAAAGAAAACTGATAAAACAATGTATGCGATGATTCCACCTGAACTCCTCCTGTTGCATATTCGAATGTTTTCTTGATTCCATCAGAAAGTGACCTGGCCTCACTTCTTGCCAATTCGCGCTGATTATAGTCCAAAAAACGAGGAACGAGAAAAACAAACATTGTACCGATGAGACCAACAACGATCAGTATTTCAATCAATGTAAAACCTTGTTTTCGATAAGTACTATTCATGTTACGTCCCAACAACAAACCGCAAGATAGTTACAAAGCTAAAAATACCAAAAAATACAAACGAAAACCCTAAAACAATATTACGACCAAAACCCGGTCGCAACTTTGGATGAAGCCGCGTATTGTTTAACCAAAGCAATAAACCGATGTAGACAAACATTGCGCACGCGTTAAGTACAGCCCCCAAAGTTATGAGTAATAAAGGCTGATCAAAACCCAGCAAAAACGTTGAAATTCCAAAGGCAATCTGAAACCAAAGCACGAGATAATACGTAAGAGAAACACGTTTTGAAGGACCTGAACCTACTAGCAGGATGTTTTCGGTAATAATCCTACTGGTCGAATCAAGAACGGTAAGCTGTGTTGCAGAGAGCATTATGCCAATAACAACGAGAAATAAAACCCCAAGATAAGCAAAAGTACTCTGAGCGATAACCATTCCTTCTTCAATCACAAAATCGATTCCCTGAAGGACATTTGCGGACCCAAACGTAGTTGAATACGACAATAGTGCCAAAAGCAGCATCGTACAAAGACCTAAAAACCAAAAAACAACGGCATGCTCAATGTTAACAATCTTCCACCATTCACTAAATTGCGTGATGTTTTCTTTTGTCGGCTCAAATGTTGAACCCTCAAGTTTAATTTTTTTATGTGGTTCTTTTGACCGAAAAAGGCTTGTTATTTTATCCGCATATGCACCCATCGCATACCCCTTATCCCTAACATAAAACGACTGGGCTAAGTTTAGGTTTCCTCCTGCTCCTGAATACGCAAGCGCGCCCAAAAATGTAACCAGGACCAATCCTTCTGGCAAAAAGCAGTACCCTTCACCTTGCCCTACAAGACCAGCCATAAGCGCAGTGAAATCCACGGTATCAGTCACATACCAGGTAAGAAATAGAATAAACGGTACGCCAACTCCAATTAACCATTTTTGAAGCGACTCAACAGTGCGATACAGTTCTTTTCCAAATGTCAGAATTATCCCGATGAGTAAAAAAAGGATAATCCCAATCGTTCGTGAAGAAGCAATTGGAATAACATGCGAAAGCACTGTTGCACCAGCTAGACCAATACCCGGCCATCCAAAACCAATAAACGTTGAAAACACAAACCACAAGGGAAGAAATCGGTATAACCTCGCAAACCCAACGAAAATACTTTCCCCATTAATAAGTGCATATCTCTCAACCTCCATATTGATGAAGAACTGAATGGTTATACCAATTAGTGCTCCCCACATGATGCCCAAACCATATTGCGAAGCTAGATAGGGCCATAAAATAATCTCACCACTTCCCAATCCAAGACCGAGTAAAATAAAACTTGGTCCAAAAATATTTCGTAACCGAGGTGGTTTTGGCAATGGCTTGATAGCAAGCTTATTAAGTTCTGCCATTAATTCATACTAGCACGCACAATTGTTTTGACGCAATCAATTTTTTTATGTGCCAATATAACGAATTCGGATTTTCTATCGATTCTTGTGCTAATAGCCAATCAAAATCACCTCGCACAAATTCACGCGTATCCGTTGGATGAGTGGCCATAACTTGATTTTTCATACCAGTCTCTATTCCGTAGTACAAGACGACCGCCCCCTGAAGACTAAACAACTTGGTAAATAACCGCTTACGTACATCTTCATCAGGAAGAATTGAAGCTAATCTCATGGAAACTCCTTTGTTACGAATAAATGAAAAATCTCCATGAGGGTCTATACGCGTCATGAACTCAACGCGATCGATCTCAGGCAATAGCGAAAGCGAAAGTTGATCATGATTGCGAACGGGCAATGCCCAGCAACAACCAACAGGTACCTCATTAAGCTTAGACGCGTAGCTATCAGTCGAAAAATTGATAGGTAAAACTGCATCGGCAACTAAAGCGGCCGATACACCAAAATTAAAAACAAGTTGACACTCATCACCATCACCAAAAAATTCATGCATGTGGTTATAAGTTCCCCCTGCTTCGGCCAAAAGTACGATGTTCGATGCATGGGCATCAACCCAGGATCTAAGCTTTTTTACAATCGCATGCGTTTCAAAAAGATTGACCGATTTACTTTTATCACGTTTTATTAGGTGAGACACTGCATCAAGCCGAAATCCAGAAACGCCATGATTAATCCAAAACTGTAAAATATCAGTAAAGGCATCAAACACCTGGGGATTATCCCAATTCAAATCTGGCTGCTCAGGATAGAATGTTGCAAAATAATAATCATTTGTTTTAGGATTTTTTATCCAATTAGAATGCTTGAGGTGAGGAAACGCATTTTTTGCCTCTGAGAATTTTGTCCTATCATCGCTCCATAGATACCAATCCCTTTTTGCCGAAATCTTCGAAGAGCGAGCTTCAACAAACCATGGATGTTTATTGGAGGTGTGATTTAATGGAAGGTCAATAAATACATCAATATTTCTTTCTGCCGCTTGTTTTGTGAATTCATCAAAATCCCGAATCGATCCTAAATCAGACCGTACGGCTTTGTAATTTATTACGTCATAACCGCCGTCAATTATAGGCGAAGGATAATGTGGCAACAACCACAACGTATTAATTCCGAGTTCAGAAAAATAGGGCAATCTTTCGGTTAATCCAACAAGATTGTGGGCGAATTTATCAATATATAATTCGTAAATAACTCGTTTATTCGTTAGCATTAGCTATACAAACACATTGCCAGATTACTACTGGATCCCCCCCTCCCCCACAAGGGGAATCTCCACTCCTACAATCAGAGTACTTACACCAACTGATTTGTCCTGGCACACAGGAAGATCCCCAATTTGCAAAACTTGCACTGCATGATCCTCCCCCAACTGAAGTCGAACAACCACTCCAAGTACCTGATGCAACCGCAATCGTTGGGGTTGGGGTGTTTGTTGGTACGGGAGTATTGGTAGGCGCGGGTGTATTTGTTGGGGTTATAAGCGGTCCACACGCAGAACTACATGCCGATACTCCAACCGACGACGTAAAACCACCTAACTGTACACGTCCTTGTTTATCAATGGAGAGCTCCCGATACCCTTGTCCTGAATACCATACTCTTGCGGTCGTATTTGTTTGCACACCATCAATTCGCATCGTTCCTGTTGTTGTTTCATACGCTGCATTTCTCCAGGTAGATTCAAGAACAATAGGACAGGTCAGTTCATAGGTATCAAGAACAGGCGCAATAACATTGCCAGCGCTATCAACTTGCTCAAGCTGATACCCTCGATAACACCCTGCAGGATCACCGCTAGCCTGTAATAAACTCACACGATAATTATCTACTAATGACGTTGCATTTTGCGTGTTCGAAAGTGCATACATTTGTGCTGTTTTCAACCCTTCGACAACACGTTGGGCTTCAGCACCCATATTCGATCGTTGGTTATAACCAACAAACTGAGGAACGGTGTACACCAATAGAACTCCCATTATCCCAACAACAAGCAACAACTCAATCAAGGTAAACCCTTTAACTTTTGGTGGAACCATACCTTGATGATCTCTTAGATTGCACTGAAATGCAAGATACCACGAAACCGTTCAACCAATTATGTTGATAATAATTCAACAGCAGGAAGTTTATTACCCGCTAATAACTCAAGAGCCGCTCCACCCGCTAAACTAACATGAGTTATGTCAATAAGATCTATCGCACTTTTAGCTGCGGCGATGGTATCGCCCCCCGCGATACTTGTGTTAGCTTGTGAGCGCGCCATGGCGGCTGCAACAGAATAACTACCCTGTGAAAACCGTTCATCTTCAATCATCCCTAACGGTCCGTTCCAAAAAACAGTCTTAGACCGACTAATGACGTTTGAATAAAACGATTCGGTTAAACTTCCAATGTCCAAGATGCGATCCCCCTCAACGGCGAGTGCTTCAGAATCCACAACTTGTTTTTCAACAACAGTCTTTTTCGATGTTTCGATTCGTACATCTTGCGGGATTTGTACAACTACTGGAGAAACTTTCTCGAACAAATCATTGCCGTATTGCTCGATTTGCTCACCGCTTAACTTTCTATCTAAAAGCGTACGTGCAAACTCAACCCAGTCGTTTTTCCCCGACTCAACGGGAACTTCTTCGATATAAGAACTCCCTATTGCTTTTCCCTTGGCCTTCAAAAACACATTTGCAACCCCACCACCAACTAAAAACATATCAACTTTATTCGATAAGTTTTTGATGGATTCGGTCTTGTCCGATATTTTTGCCCCACCAATAATTACGGTGAATGGATGTTCGACATGTTCTAACAAATGCGATAACTGCTCATATTCTTTTTGAAAATACAACCCAGCGCACGAAGGCAAATGTCGCAATATCCCTGTTACAGAAGCTTGGTGTCGATGTGCTTGCGGAAAGCCATCGTGAACAACTATCTCACCGTTTAAACAAAGTTGCCTGGCAAACGTATCATCATCAACATCATCCTCAGCGTGAAACCTGGTGTTTTCAAGCATAACAATCTGACCTGCCGACATTTGAGAAATATACGTCGTAACCTCATCGCCTACACACTCTTGTAATGTTGCAACGGGCGTATTACGTTGCTTCCACAACATAAGTAGTTCTGACAAATGTTTGGCTAACGGAGTTGTTCGTAAAGCTTCATCAACCTTGCCAGCAGGCCTACCAATATGTGCAAGGATCACAATTTTACACTGCTTCTGTAACAAATACGTTAACGTTGGGAGCGTTGCTGTCATACGGGAATCATCTGAAAGAACATACGCACCATCTTTTTGCTCAAGGGCAATGTCATAGGGTGATCGATATAACACCGTCTTCCCAAAAACATCGGTATCTTGTAATTTTCGTAAAGTCGACATAAAGCTAAACTTCCTTAATCGTGATCGTATTGGTAAGACCTGGGATTTTCCAGTGATCTCCATGTACAAAAATAACCCGTTTACCCTCCGAAAGAATCTTCTTCTCCTTAAGCATAGTTACCACAGAATCAATTTCCAAAACCACCCCTACCGGAAGTGAGACTAAAAATGGTATCACTCCATACGAAAGCGTAAGCTGATTTTGAATCTGTTCGTTTTCAGTAATTGCATATATCGGAATATGCGATCGAAATCGAGACAAATCACGCACTGTTCTTCCCGTTTCGGTAAAAACTACTACGGCATCAATGGTAAAATTTTTGAGGTGTTCTAAAATATCAACTACTGCATGGGTCATGACCCGTGTCTGATCTGACGACTCTGCCGAAGTCGCACTTGGGACAAAACTTTTTCCCTCATTAAAGCTCGCAATTTTTTCCATAACACGCACTGCCTGAACGGGATATGTGCCTGTTGCCGATTCAGCTGACAACATTGTTGCATCTGTTCCATCAAAAACTGCATTTGAAACATCACTCACCTCTGCGCGTGTTGGGCGTGGATTTTCTACCATCGACTGTAGCATTTCTGTAGCGGTGATAACCGGCTTCGAGGCCAAACGACATCGCTTAATTATTAATTTCTGCCAATAAGTAATCTGCTCAAAAGGAAGTTCTATTCCTAAATCCCCTCGTGCCACCATGATCGCATCTGATGAATCAATAATTTCTTCAATATTTTCGATAGCCTGTTTCCCTTCAATTTTTGATACGATGTGTGCAGAAAGATTTCGCTGTGAAAGTTCTTCGCGCAAATGTAATACATCATTTTTATCTCTCACAAAAGAAAGCGCAATAAAATCTGGATTAACGCGCTCACACATTTCAAGCATTGTGTGGTCACGAGAAGTAAGAAGTGGCAAGTCAATACGCACCCCTGGAACATTCATTCCCTTTCTGTCAGAGATAGTGTAATCTTCTGTGGCGCGAGCAGTAAACGATTCTTTAGTCACTTTAGTTACGGTAAACACGTACTTGCCGTCATCAATCACGACCACAACACCAACCGACAATGCTTCGTACAACTGCCTAGTAGGAATACAAAAACCGTTGGGTTGGGATTCGTATGAAAAAATAACTTTTTGATCTTTTAATACGGATAATGGTTTTTTTTCGGGCGTGTTTACCCGAATCTCAGGTCCCTGTAAGTCAACAAGAATACCCGTTGGAATTGATATTTCTTGTGCGATTTTTCGTACATGTCCAATTGCCTCTTCATGCCACGCCGACTCGTTATGCTTTGTATTAAAACGAAAGACACTAACCCCCGAGGTTATCATCGCACGTATACTCTCATCACTTTCACATGCGGGCCCAATGGTTGCTACGATTTTTGTTTTGGACATTATGTACTAACTATATCCTATACCGCCGTAAGGTCAAGAAATTAGGGTGACGACTTATTCAACACCAAGAAGATTCCACTCACCAATCAACGGAAGTTTTTGAGTTCGCCCCTGTGAGACATTAATTATGCCGATAATAATAAAAACAAAAACCATCAGATTTCCTATGGGGAGAATAAGCCACGAAAGCAAAAACATAAATGTGCCCACAACATTAACCGCTACACTAAAAAGAAGAACATTTAGGCCTTGATTACCATGAAACCTTGCGAAATTAGATTTTTTAGAAAAAATAAAGGGAATAAAAAACACAAAATATGCAATGATTCCAAGCGTTTTGTCGGAATCGAAACCTGATGAAGATACTACTTGCTCGGTTGCCATTGTTTCATTCTGATTATCCATATCTATTTATAAGTATGTCACAATCATGTCTTGCTCGCAAGCCTTGTTGGAAAGGAAACCCAGATAGACTTCAAAAAACTGCAACACAATCGTCAATCGAAAATCTTCCATTTTGTGTTCGCTCTATGGCAATGGTCGTACAAGGGATTTCCAGTTTTGCAGATATATCACGAACCAATCCTCGAACATACATCCGTTTGGATGAAACAACAGTAACATCGAACACTTGGAACTTGTGATGCCCCAGTTTAGACATAGTCTCTCGCCATCTTACAATTATTTCATCTTGCCTAAAATCCCCCTCCACATAAATAATGTGCCGTTCGATTCTCTCAAGTAATTCCTCCGTATTAATATCCCAAACCCTGATTAGTGACAACTGCTTAATCAACGTATGTTCATACACAATTGGGACTACCTCTCCACGTTTTGAAATATCAAAAAACGATTCTCCGTTTGTTCGTCGTGCGCAAAATGCGGGTAACTGCTGAATATACTCTCCTACAAAACCTAAACTTACTTTCTCAACCATAGCAACATCCATATTACAAAATTCTTGTTCGGTACATGAACTTACCAGTCCCAATAAATCCAAACTGTCCGTTGTTAAACCGACCAACATACTAAAAGTGTATGTTTTATCAACATCTGAATACTGCTGTTTATCAAGCCTATCAGCACCACTCAAAACAACGACAACGCCCGTTGCCATTGGATCAAGAGAACCGGTATGCGTAACTTTTTCTGACAACTTTTTACCAATGGTTGATACATACGCATGCGTTGAAACTCCAAGCGGCTTATTAACGGCAAAAATCATTATCGTCATTATAATCAATTGATGTATTGATCACCACAAACCGTTGCATAAGATAAAATCCAAAAATACTGATGCACAAAGTAAAACAACGCGTTGACAGCGCACCAAGCCTAAGAGAGAATGCATAAGTCGTGCCAAGATTTACCGCATCAACAAAACTCACCATTAATAATTTTATGCAAAACACCGTTAGATCTGAACTGTTAGCGCTCTTTCTTATAGTTATTGGAGTTTGCGCACGTTTACTTCCTCATGCGCCAAACATGAGCCCTATTGGAGCAATTGCGCTATTTTCAGGAGCAATGCTGACCAAAAAATCGTCAATGGTTCTTCCACTCGTGATTATGTTTGTTTCCGACTTTTTTCTTGGGTTTCACTCACTTATGGCATTCACGTATGGCTCGTATTTATTGATCGGAATTTTTGCACACATAGTTTTGAAAAAGAACGTATCTGTTTTTTCGGTCTTGGGCAGTTCATTACTCGCATCAATTGTTTTTTATGTAGTTACAAATTTTGGCGTTTGGTTAGAAGGACGTCTGTATCCGCCAACGATCTCAGGTTTAATCTCGTCATATGCAATGGCAATCCCTTTTTTCCAAAACACCCTTTTGGGTGATCTCATTTCAACAAGTGTTATTTTTGGCTCATATTACGTTGTAATTACATCAATGAATGTTGTAAAGCAAAAACTCGCATCCTCACGGATTGCTTAATTCTCTTTACCTTCAGATTTCAGCAACGCTTCATCTAAAATTTGTACTGTTGACAAACCAAAACGTGGCACTAACCACCCACACAACCATTGCACATCTGGTGCGTTTCTGTTATACATCAAATAATGAATATTTCTCATACAGCAGAAAAAATAATTTCAGGAATGGGGCTTGAAAAATCACTTGAGAACAATTTAGTTGTTGAAATCTTGCCACAAAGTTTTGTTGCTACACAAGAAGGCGTGATATGGCTTGAACAAAAAGGCTTAAACCTTGAGTAATATTTGTTACTGATACAGCGTTTATACTCATCCTGATTATTTTGGGATAGTTTTATATGATTGAGGTGTACTCCACTGTTGATCATAGCGTACTATTAGTGTCAAGATGAAAGGCATACACAAGATATTCAACGATATTCTCTCAGTCGTCACGATATTATTGGGAATCTATCTCATTTCTTCACCTTTTGTACCCGAGATTCTGTATAGAATCAACCCTCCAACTGTTACCGACATTGTTCCGATTCCAACTCTTCCATCGACAGAAAATGATATTCCACTGTATGACATTCCCAATACTCTCGAAATACCAAAAATCGGAATACAAACCACGGTCATTGATTCTGAAAATTCCAATTCCCTCAACCAAGGAATCTGGAAACTTCCCTACTCCTCAACACCAGATAAAGGAGGCAATACCGTTATGGTCGGACACAGATTTCAATATACGACTGGTCCAAACACATTTTATCTACTCGATAAACTTAGTATTGGTGACGAAATTAGCGTGTATTGGAATAAAATAAAGTATCGATATTCAGTCTCACATATTTCGATTGTTGAACCTACTCAACTCGAAATAGAAGCCGCAACAGATTACCCGATCCTTACTCTTTATACGTGCACTCCCCTCTGGACAGCAAAAAATCGTCTCGTCGTTGTAGCTACACCTATCTTATGAACAAACACGAAACCTACAGAACAATTGTGCTTCTTGTACTTCTTACGATTGGAATACTAACGATAGTACTTTCGAATGAAAATTATTCAAACAACTTTCTCAATACGATTTTAGATAATGATTGAGAAGTGATAATGCTCGGTTGACACTACATATCCCATACGCTACATTGAGACATCGTGAAAAACATACTGCTCTTTTTATTCTGCGTTGGAATACTCTATAGCTTCACACTGCAATCCGTAACCGCAGCTACACACGAAATAACCCATTCTTGTTCTATTGCAAACTCCCGTCTTGACTGGCGAATTGAGGCTGCAACGAGTACAGATACCGTAAAAAATTGTATTCTTGAAAAATTTTCAATGCCGATCGAATCTCTTTCAAGCGCAACACTATCAATTCAAGCACACACTGACACCGTTCAAAAAATGGAAAATAAAGATGTTTCTCCTCACACTATGACTTCTCAAGTTATCGTTGATGTTACGGTGCAAAACGAAGCCAGAAACTCAACACTTCTTACCGTGTCAATCCCAGCAGCTCAATCAACGTTCACTGCTACTGCACACGATGGCGCGGTTGACTACTCTGGTACATCTGGAAAAACCTTCGACCCTATCCAAGCGAGCAAAAACACGAGCATACTATATAACACCGCTACAGATCTTGCGCAATTTGTTGGTGCTGGAAACATTAGTCTTCCAGTTTCTGCAATAGCAACCTGGAGTTGTAGTGGTTCAGGAAATGCTGAATGTGGCGTTGACACTTATGCGAATGCATCCCTTTCAATTACCTATATGTACACAACACCCGATCCTGATTTAATAGTTAACAGCTGCAATGAAGAAACGATAACAGATTCATCGACAATTACTATTCAAAGCGCAAACCAAGGAGAAGGCGATGTGACCAATCCAATAACAATTCGTGGAACACTTCCAACCTGTGCAACATACCAAGGAGTCGATAGTCCTCTTTGGAAATGCACCGTTAGTAATCAAAACGAATTATCTTGTGTTTTTAATGGCACAGTACCTTCACAAGCGTCAGTTCCCACTCTTACACTGAATGTTGATAAAACGAACTGCTCATCCGACAGTACTTTTCCAATATACGTCGAAACAATCGGAGATATTATTTCCTTAAACAATTCAATAACGTGTAAAGTTGCCAATACAAACATTGCAACACCTACACCAACTATTGGAGTGACGTCAACCCCATCAACACCTATCGAAAAAGACCAAAAAGAAGGCGACATTCTTTCCGACACAGCACAATCCACAAATGTATTAGGGTCTCTTGCTCAAACAGGAATAACAATTATCCTTCCGTTACTTTCTGGGGTGGCAATAGTTGGAACAACGTTATTTCTTTTCAAACGGAAAAATAAAAAGATAGGTTAGTTCACACTATCAAATCACTATTCACTGTGACACAAACAAGGAAATCTTTTCTGCAAGTAGTTTTTCTACAGGAACAAATGAGTGATCAGCAGTAGGAAAAAACGCACTTGTAACATTTGCAAATCTGGTAACCAAACTGTTCAATTTTTCTTCATACATGCGCTCATCGATTGGATAAAAGTAGTCGTCTTTCCCCCCTAGCGCAATAAAAACGGGAATCGTTATCTTTGAAGGAATCGGCGATACGTACTCATCACTCTCGAGTGAAAAAATATGCCCAATATCATCTTGTGTAAACCAGCTCACAAACGTGGCATATGACATCTTTTCAAATGCTACATCATCACTAAATATGTCACTACCATTTCCGTTTTCAACGTTTTGTTGAGCAATCGGCAGTACTTCTTGTACCGTACGTTTAGTTAAGAAGGTCAATACCATATTCTTGTCGTATGGTGCAAGAAGTAGCAGCTTTGCAATTCGATCGCAAAAAGTACCTTCTACTAAATATCTCACAACCTTGTGGGTTCCAAGAGAGTGACCCTGTAAAAAGATGTTCTTAACAACCCCACGACCCTCAAGCCAACTAATCCAAGCATCAATATCAAGATATGCGTCTTCCAACAATTCATGCCATGCTCCAATAGTTTTAGTACCTCCATACGTTGTATTAAAATTTGTTTCCCTACCATTTCCCCTTGTATTTACTGTCAAAAACCCAACTCCACGTTCTGACAATTTGTCCATCAACGGATATATAAATCCCGTTTCAAAAAAATTCCCCTCAAACCCATGGACAAACAAAACAACCCCTGCATTTGAATCTGCTGGGGGGTGAAAAAACCCATGTAAAAATAGACCATCTTTCGTTGTCGTTGTAACCAAACTCCCTTGCACCATACTTTCTATTCTAACACTAGTGCTACATCCTCTTGATAATGCTTCTTAAATATGTCATGCTGAATTTCTGAATGGAGGTGAACATACATATATCTGCCCAAAGGAAATACAAAGTAACTCTTACTTCGGAAGAACAGATAAC
>Ga0210019_1004386_pt1 | contig 12301 bp, 12 predicted proteins | sample CryGeyCG2114_020_2_FD_183969 | JGI IMG/M metagenome (GOLD analysis project Ga0210019, IMG submission 183969) | Groundwater microbial communities from aquifer - Crystal Geyser CG11_big_fil_rev_8/21/14_0.20 (SPAdes) (version 2) | ecosystem: Environmental > Aquatic > Deep subsurface > Groundwater ...
TCTCAGACATCCTGCCTAAATAATATGAACATCTGATAGATATTCGTGTCATTGCGAGGAGGCCGAAGGCCGACGAAGCAATCTATTTACGTAGCGCCGGATTTAAGCTGGGATCGTTATACATCTTGTGCTGTTTGTAGGATTTAATCTTTTTCTTTCCCGAATAAATATCTTCCATTAATTCTTTCAGGCATTTAAGAAGGTCATCGGATTTCTCCAGGACTTGCGCCAGCATTTTAGAGCACCTTTCAATGTGAGCGATATCGGCGTCTTTGCGGGATATTTCTTTTCTAAGGTTATAGCTTCTGAGGGCCAGGATTGTCAGCCTGTCATACAGGCTTCCCGGGTTTTCAGAATTCATAGAGAGAGCCTGGTCTATTGACCCGAGCTTTTTTTCAACATCATCTCTGATGAGGGCGTCCAAAGTGTCTATGATGTCATTTCTTCTCTGGTTTTCCTTGTCGATTTTTCTTTTCAAGTCAGCTATACAGCTGTCAGGCACGTCTTTACGCCTTGCCTCGTCTTCATAGCCCCAGAGCGTAAAATTTGCCGTCAGAAGGTCTATGATAGTCTTTTCAATAGGAGTAGACCCTGTGTTTTCAAAGCCCTTGTTATACAGGTCTTCCACGAGCGTATTTATCGATTTAAACCACTTTTCCATAACGAAAATATTATATCATATTTCCGCCTTTTATGGTATATTATAAACTTAAATGACAAAGAATATTTTAATCATAAACCCATTTGGCATAGGGGATGTTTTGTTTTCCACAGCCTTAGTTTCCGCTATAAAAAGGGCCTATTCTGGGAGCCATATAGCTTATATATGTAATTTAAAAGTAAAAGATATATTAGATACAAATCCTGACATAAGCGAGGTATTTGTATTTGAGAGAGACGAGTATAGGAATCTCTGGAAAGAGTCAAAAATAGCGGCGATTAAGAAGTTTCTTGGTTTTTGGGCTGGAATAAAAAAGAGAAAATTTGACATAGCATTTGATCTGTCGCTCGGCAAGGAATACGCGTTTTCCTGCTGGAGAGCCGGCATAAAAGACCGCAGGGGGTTTAACTACAAGGGTAGAGGAAGGTTTTTAAACTATAAACTCCCGTTTGACGGCTTTAACGATAAACCCGTCGCTGAATATTATCTTGACCTTGTCCACCTGTCAGGTGAGCCAATTGTAATTGGCTCACCTGACAGGTGGACAAGGCTAGTAACTACTGATGCAGACAAAGCATATATAGATAATTTTCTGAAACAATCAGGCGTTAAAAATAGCGATACTTTGGTCGGCATTGCCCCAGGCGGCGGCATGAGCTTTGGCCAAAAAGGCCAGGACAGGCGCAGATGGGGTGCTGAAAAATTCGCTGGATTAGCTGATAAAATTAACGCGAAGATAGTTTTAATCTGGGGCCCTGGAGAAGAAAAATTAGTCCGGGAAATAGCGTCTTTAATGAAGCAGAAGCCATTAATCGCGCCGCCTACTAAAATAAGAGAGATGGCAGAGTTGTGTAAGAGATGCAAGCTGGTTATTTGCAGCGAAGGCGGCCCTCTTCATATAGCCAATAGCCAGGGCGTAAAGACGATATCCATATTCGGCCCTGTAGATGAATTAGTCTACGGCCCGTATCCAAAAAACGAGAAGAATATAGTAATATCATCAGATGCAGACTGCAGGCCGTGCTATAAAAAATTCAAACTGCCAGACTGCGAACACAAAAAGTGTTTAGAAAATATTTCAGTAGAAGAAGTTTTTGGAGTAGCGAAGCGAAGCTTCGCGTAAAAGGAGAAACCATGAAAGTAGACAGTTTTACACTTAAAAAGCAATACGAACAAATAAAAGACGAGTTAAAAGGTCCCATAGAAAAGGTTATGCAGCAGGGAGCGTTTATACTAGGTGAAGAAGTGGGTTTTTTTGAAAAGGAGTTTGCCTCGTATTGCGGCGCTAAATACGGCATAGGCGTGAATTCCGGGACAGACGCTTTATTTCTGGCATGCCTTGCCTGCGGCATTGGAAAAGGCGATGAAGTAATAACCCCGACTTATACTTACATAGCTACAAGTTTCGGAATTTCTATAGCAGGCGCAACGCCTGTTTTTGTGGATACAGAGGAAAAGACCTATGGCATTGATGTCACAAAAATAGAAAAAGCCATTACTAAGAAAACAAAAGCAATATTATTAGTCCATCTTTATGGCCATCCAGCTGATATGGACCCTATTATGCAAATTGCTAAGAAACATAAACTAAAAGTTATCGAAGACTGCGCTCAGGCGCACGGAGCGCTTTATAAAGATAAAAAAGTCGGAAGCCTTGGAGATGCTGCGTGTTTCTCATTTTATCCTACCAAGAATTTAGGAGCTTTTGGTGACGGTGGTATGATTCTAACTAATTCTGAAGAAATAAGAGATAAAGCGCTTCTTCTCAGGGACTACGGAAGAAAGGGCAGATACGAGAACATAATAAAAGGCTACAACTCCCGGCTTGATACCCTGCAGGCAGCGATACTCAGAGTAAAGCTTAAACACCTGGATGAGTGGAATGAAAAGCGCAGAAAAAACGCCGCTCTGTACACAAAGCTATTTAAAGAGGCAAAGCTCGATATGGTTCTTCCTTACGAAGCAGGATACGCAAAACATGTTTACCACCAATATGCAGTCAGAGTTAAAAATAGAAGAGAGGCAATGGAAAAATTAGCCGTAAAAGGCATAAATCTCTTAATCCATTACCCTATATCGATACATCTCCAGGAGTGCTACAAAGATCTTGGGTATAAAAAAGGCGATTTCCCTATAGCGGAAAAATGCTGCGAAGGGATTATGAGCCTTCCCATGTATCCGGAATTAACCGAAGAAGAAATTAGATACGTAGTAGATGCGATCGCGGAGGTTGTGTGAGCGCAAAATATGTCATTCCCGCGAAAGCGGGAATCTGATGGGCTATTGATAAATTATGAAACTATTAATTATCGGCGCTTCCGGAGTGCTGGGAAGCAGATTATTTAATGATACAATAGGTAAAAAATGGAGCACCCTGGGCACGTACTGTTCCCATGAATGCAACGGGCTAATCTATCTGGACGTTAGGGATATGAACAGCATGGAAAAGGCGTTTAATTTTTTCAGGCCTGAGACAGTAGTGATGGCAGGAGGCATTACAGATGTAGACCTGTGTACCCTGAAGCCGAAACTGGCAGAGGATGTAAATATAAAGGGCACATTGAATCTGGTAAAGAAGATCAAAGAATATGGCTCAAAATTAGTTTGCGTCTCCACCGATTATATATTCGACGGAGAAAACGGGCCGTATAAAGAAGAAGATAAGCCGAATCCCATAAATAAATATGGCAAGACCAAACTGGAAGCGGAAAATATCATTAGAAACAAATTAAAAGACAGTCTTATTGTCCGTACAGCCCAGCTTTGCGGCATAGACCATACAGAAAAAAACTTCGTTCTCAAGATAATCCACAACATGAAAAACGGCAAGAAGGTTTATGCTGCAGATGATTTGTATTCCACCCCTACTTATTCAGGACTATTGTCGGATATCTTAATAAAGCTGATAGAAAAAAATTCTGAAGGCATTTATCACGGCGCAGGAGCTGAATTTATAAACCGTTATGATTATGTCAATAAAATTGCAGATGTGTTTGAGCTGGATAAGGTTTTAATACAAAGAGTTAAATTGAAGGACTTGGAGCTAAAAGCAAAGAGGCCCAGAAAAGGCGGATTAAAGATAGATAAAGTATATAAAGAGCTGAAAATCGCTCCTAAAAACTGCGAATATTACCTTAAATTGCTTAAAGAGGAGTTATAGTTCTGTCGAAGTCCGAAGATATTAAGGATCATGGATAATCTAGATTTCTTAAAAAATGGTTTTACTAATAAACGCGTACTTCTCTTGACGCTGGACAGCCTTTTTCTGGACAACAGCCTGGTATTTCCGTATCTCGGGATATTGTATTTAATCGCAGTAGCCAAAAAGGCTGGTTTTAAGATTCATTATATCAATAAGTCAGATAAAGTTATAACAAAAGAAAGATTTGGCCATTCGGCGCTTTTTTATACAGATGAATTTGACGCGGCGCATGTTGATAGATACAAAGATTTTGACCTTATCTGCATATCCTGCCTGACCGCGCAGTCTCATCAGGCCTATTCTATAAGGGTCAGGCTCAAGGAAAAGTACCCGCATATGAAAATAATGATAGGCGGCGCGCATATCAAGGGTTACTTGGAGGATTGCATAAAAGAAGGGTTTGATATTATTTGCGCGGGAGACGGCGAGAGGATATTTGAAAATATTTTGACCGGCAACACTAAAGCCCTTGAAAAGTTATTGCACCCTTTGTCAGATATGTCAACGCTGGTTTTCCAGGATAAATTAGCTGAATCCGAGATGAATTCTTTTCCTATACCGCTGCGTCAGCGGGAATATATCAGTCGTTATGAATATCTCTTGGATAACAGGCTTGCCACTACCCTCGTTAATTCAAGGGGCTGCTGTATGCGGTGTGAATTTTGTGAAGATAGGCTTACAGGCACAAGATGGCATTCCATAGAACATTTTAAAGATGAGATAGATTCTATAGTATCCTTGGGCATAACTGCTATTATGATTTTTGATGACCTTTTTGCCCTTGATCTCAAAAAGGTGAGTCCGTATCTCAAGATATTAAAATCGTATCACGAGAAACATAACCTTGTTTTTAGATGTTTTGGTCATGCTAAAACTATGTCCAAGTTCCCCGAAATGGCGCGCATGCTTGCGGATGCAGGTTGCGTTGAGCTTGGGTTTGGGGCAGAAACTGCTTCTCAGATAATGCTAGACAGGATAGGGAAGGGGACAAAGGTAGAGGAGCTTCATAATTTTGTAGAAATTTCTGTAAAGGCCGGGATTAATGTAAAGGCCTTTTTTATGATAGGGCTTCCGGGAGAAACCAGAGAGACATTCAAAAAGACTCATGATTTTATAAGTAAACATAGAAAGCTCTATCCTGATCATTTTGATTTTGATTTGGTTGTTTTTTTCCCGTACAAGGGTACCAAGATAGGCCGTATTGTCAGACTGCCCGAGGGGACCGCTGTAAAGATTGAAGGAAAGGAATATTCAAGAGAAAATATCCTGTTAAGACCTGCCTTAGGTCTGGACTGGCAAAGAATAGATAGCGGTAATTTTGGAGCGTATAAGAAGAAAAGCGGCGCTTCAGATATTGTTGTCGAGACATATGACTGGCGAAGAAAAAAGGTTTTATTGTCTTCCGAAGAGATATACAGATTGAAAGAGGATACTATGGCATTGTCCGGCAGATACACTGATAGCGAGGGAAAGCGGATATTCACCCCTTCTGTGGAAGGCAACATAGGTACTGTATTCCATAAAGAGGAAAATATCTGCTGTAAAAAATCATGAGAATCGCTTTGATTTACAATAAAGAAAATGAGGCTACCACAGCCTGTTATGTCGAGAGGGCTATGAAGAAGCTGGGCATGGATTATACCCATTTTTGGACACAGGATTCTTCCCGCATCCCGCAGGGATTTGATCTTTATTTTAGGATAGATCATGGTGATTATAAATATGACATTCCGGATAGTCTGCGCCCGGCGGTATTTTATGCGATAGATACCCATCTGGAAAAGCCTTATAAAAAAATAAAGAAGCAGGCAGGCCATTACGATATTATTTTTTGCGTCCATAGAGACGGCGCGCGCAGATTGCGCAAAGAAATTAAGGCAGATACTCAATGGATCCCGGTGGCCTGCGATCCGGAGATTCACAAGAAACTGGATTTACCAAAGGCATATGATATTGGCTTTGTAGGAAGAGGAGGGAAAAAGTCTACCCGCGAAAGGCGCTTGAGGATTTTAAAAGAAAAATATCCCAATAGTTTTATAAGCACTTTAGATTTTAAAAAAATGTCAGAGGTGTACAGCGCGTCTAGAATTGGTTTTAATTCTTCACTCAAAAATGATATCAATATGAGGGTTTTTGAAATAATGGCATCCGGTTGTTTTTTATTGACAGACTGCGTTAAAGATAATGGATTTGAAGATCTTTTTGAAGTAGGAAAGCATCTTGTGATATACAGGGATGACAAAGAATTGCTGCAATTGGCAGATTACTATTTAAAAAATGAGGAAGAAAGGGAAAAAATAGCAAAGCAGGGTTACGAATGGGTGAAGCAGAACCATACTTATTTTCACAGGGCGCAGAAGATGTTTAATTATATAGCTTTTAAATTTGGAGGAGAGTTTAATAAATTAAGAATATGAAAGCCCTGTGCGATATTATTGTCCTGACATGGAACAGAAAAGATCTGATAGAAGGTTTTATAGAAAGTTTCTTAAGAAATACCGATACGCCTTCCAGATTAATCATAATAGATAATGCCAGTTCCGACGGGACAAGCGAATATCTATTATCCTTAAAAGGTACGGAAAAATGCTCCTTTAAAATAATACTGAATAATGAGAACAAAGGTTTTGTAGGGGGCATGAATCAGGGTATAGCGGTTTCAGACGCGCCTTATGTGTGTTTGGCCAATAACGATCTGTTATTTACCGGGGGCTGGCTTGAGGAAATAATAAATATATTTCAAAAATATCCCCAGGCAGGGCTTTTAAACCCTAATAGCAATAATCTAGGCGCGCGTTTTTCTGAAAAGGAAATTTCTTTGGAGGATTTTGCCGGTGACCTCAGAAGTAGATATAGAGGTGTTTTTATAGAGATGCCATTTTGCATAGGGTTTTGCATGGTTATAAAAAGGGATGTTATAAATAAAATAGGGGCATTGTCGGAAGATTTTTATCCCGCGTTTTTCGAGGACTCGGATTATTCCTTAAGGACAGTCAGTGCTGGATACAGGATAGGCATGGCCAAAGGTTCTTATGTGTGGCATAAGGAACACGCCTCTTTTGACAGGGCTGATGAAAAACAGACAGAGCAATTATTTAAAAGGAATAGAGGGATATTTGTCAAGAAATGGGGGGAGATATTAAGAATAGCTCTCATAGCGGATAATCATAGCGAGCTTAAAGAAAATATCCATAAAGCAATAGAAACAGCGAGAAACGGGAATTATGTATATGTTTATTGCAGGAAGCTTACGAAGGACATGGTTACAGCGGAACATAGCGGAGTGAAATTCATTAATTTTAATAATTATTTTGATTTATTCTTCAAGGTTGTGATAAAAAAGAAAAGATATAATGTGGTATCCCGGATTAGTAAATTTAACCATGAGCTGTAAGGAGTCGGATATTTATGATTAAGAAGAAGGATAAGCGCTGCGATTTTTTAAAGATGATACCCTTGAATGCAAAAAGGCTGTTAGATGTAGGGTGCGGCGATGGCGGGCTATCAGCCAGGCTGAAAGAAAGAGGCGTGGAGGTAACCGGCATAGAGAAGATAGAAAAGCTATGTTCTATAGCAAAAGGAAAATTAAACGATGTAATCTCAGGCGATATTGAAAATTTACAATTACCTTATCCCTGCGGGTATTTTGACTGTATTATGTATGCCGATGTTTTTGAGCATTTAATGGAGCCTTCGGAGGCTTTAATAAAGCACAGGTTTTATTTGAATGATAACGGCTGTATAATAGCGAGTATTCCTAATGTGCGGTATTATAAAATTATATTGCGATTAATTTTGGCAGGGACATGGGATTACGCAGACGCCGGGATGCTGGACAGGTCCCATGTCAGATTTTTCGGGCTGGTAAATATCATAGAGCTTTTCAATAGAACGGGATATGGTATTATTGAAATCAGGCGGAATATAGTTGGCGGCAGATGGTTAAAAATATTGAATTTATTATTCTTTAACGCGCTCAAAGATTTCCTTACATACCAGTATTATGTTAAGGCGGAAAAAAATAATAATTCTTCAGAGGCGTCTATAGCTCCGAGGAAGATTTACAAATTCTGACATTTTAACGATGTCGCTCAGGATAGGCGGTGTATATGTTAAATAAACTTTCAGTAGTCACGATCGCTTATAACGAAGAAGCAAATATCGCCGCGTGCATCAATAGCGCGAAAGGCCGAACAGACGAGTATAAAACTTGACAGATAGTTCATAATGTTGTATATTTGCATTATAAATGCAAATATACAAGGAGGTATATAATGCCGCATAGATATGTAAGCAGAGATATCGAAAAAATATTGATGAGTTCTGTAAAGATGTTTCCTTCCGTGATAGTTACGGGCCCTAGGCAGTCCGGAAAAACCACTCTGCTCAAGCATTTATTTTCTAAAACCCATTCATATGTTTCAATGGATAACCCCGATTTACGGCTTATGGCAATAAATGAAACAGAGTTATTTTTTAAGAATTACAAGCCGCCTATTATTATTGATGAGGTTCAGTATGTCCCGCAGATTTTTTCTTATATAAAGATGCTAATAGATAAAGACAGGCATGAATTTGGCCAGTTTATTTTAACAGGGTCTCAGCTTTTCCCATTAATGGCTAATGTCGGAGAATCTTTGGCCGGCAGGATAGGAGTTTTTACTCTGCTGCCTTTTTCTATCGAGGAACAAATAAATAAAAATAAGCTGTTTAATAATGATATGTTAAAGAGGTTCACGCTAAGAGGCGGATTCCCGGAAGTTACTTTAAACAAGGCTATAAATCCTGAACTATGGTTTGCGGGATATCTTCAAACATATTTAGAAAGAGATGTAAGGCAGCTGCGCCAGATAGGCAGTTTGGTGGATTTCCAGAGATTTTTGCAGCTTATAGCGGCTTTTAACGGCCAGGCAGTGAATCTTTCCAGTTTATCAAGGGATTTAGGCGTAGCTATAAATACTATTAAAGCATGGTTGTCAGTTCTGGAGGCTAGCAGCCAGATTATTCTTATTAAGCCGTTTTATTTAAATAAAGGCAAGAGAATAATCAAAAGCCCTAAAATATATTTTCTTGATACAGGGCTTTTGTGTTATCTGTCAGGTATTTCTTCAATAAACCAGATATTTAAAGGCCCTTTATCAGGCCAATTATTTGAGACGGTTGTAATTGGCGAGATCGTAAAAAGGTTTTACAATAACGGCAAGATACCTAAGATTTATTGGTGGAGGACATCTTATGGAGAAGAAGTTGATTTTGTAATAGAAGATAAAGGCAAGATAACTCCTATTGAAGTGAAGCTATCCGCAAATATAAATATGGAAATGGCCAAAGGCCTGATCAATTTCTACAATTTGTTTTCTGACAAAATTGAGAGAGGATTTTTAATTAATCTTTCGCAGGATAAGATTAAGTTTAATGATAAAATAGAATCAATATCTTTTATTGATTTTGCAAAATTATGTTAAAAAAACTTTCAGTAGTTACGATCGCGAAGAACGAAGAGGCCGATATTGCCGCGTGTATCAATAGCGTTTGACAAAGTCATTATTTTATGGTAATATTTTGGAGGTAGAAACTCCAAAAAGGGACTCAAAATGGAATTAATAATCCCAAGATTTCTGAAAATTCCTAACAATAGCTTTTTTCTGTTTGGCCCGCGCGGCACAGGCAAAACAACATGGTTAAATAACGAAATCAAGAATAGCCTCCTCGTGGACCTGCTTCAGCCTGATCAATTTCGCGCGTTTACCGCAAAGCCTGAAAGATTAAAAGAATTGGTATATGGAAATCCGGATAAAAAGGTTATTATTATAGATGAGGTGCAGAAGGCTCCGGAACTGCTTAATGTTGTGCATTCTATAATAGAAGAAAAAAAAGGGCATCAATTTGTGCTCACTGGCTCAAGCGCCAGAAAATTGAAACGTTCAGGTGTTGACCTCATGGCCGGCCGGGTCTTGAATATGACACTTCATCCGTTTATTGCCGCGGAATTAGAAGGGAAATTTGATTTTGAGAAGGCTTTGAAGCAAGGTTTGGTTCCGCTTATTATAATGTCTAATGACCCTGAAAAAGTCTTAAATTCATACACTGCTTTATATGTGCGCGAAGAAGTGCAGATGGAGGGATTGGTAAGGAATATAGGAGGTTTTTCCAGATTTTTGGAGGTTGTTAGTTTTTCTCATTCGTCTGTGCTGAATATAAGCAATGTTAGCCGCGAATGCGAGATAGAACGCAAGGTTGTAGAATCGTATATAAGCATATTAGAGGACCTTCTTTTGGCTTATCGCATACAAGTTTTTACAAAACGGGCCATGCGGGCTACTATTCAACATCCAAAATTTTATTATTTTGATGCGGGGATATTTAGATCCTTAAGGCCGAAGGGAATACTTGACCGTCCTGAAGAAATAGATGGGGCTGCGCTGGAAGGATTGATAGCTCAGCATTTAGTCGCGTGGAATGCTTACAGCGGCAGTCAGAATAATATTTATTACTGGCGAACCCGCTCAGGCTCAGAGGTCGACCTTATTGTTTATGGCCCGGAAATTTTCTGGGCAGTTGAGGTAAAAAATACGGCCCGTATCCGTAATGAAGACCTGCGCGCTTTGAAAAGTTTTAAAGAGGAGTATCCGGAGGCTAAATTATATTTTTTATATAGAGGCAAAGAGAAGGTTTTAATAAAAGATATTCTCTGTATTCCCTGCGTTGAATTTCTAAATAAATTAAAACCCGGCCATAAGGAAATTGCATAGAGCTTGAACTGTTACGAGGCTTGACAGAACGCCCATAGTGGTATAAACTGTAAGTGTGTAGTGAAATGCACAATAAGTTAATATTTTGTGCAGTTTATTGCATAAAAGGAGCAATTCGTGGAAAAAGAACTTATAAAACAGATACTTCTGGAACAAAGAGAAGAAATCTCCTGTATCTTCAAGGATAATATTATCCAGAGAGAGAAAAGCGCTTATTTAAGCAAGATACTTGGTTCGAATCTTATAAAAGTCATAATGGGCGTGAGGAGATGCGGAAAGTCTGTCTTAGCTCATTTATTGTTGAAAGGCAAGGATTATGGATATATTAATTTTGACGATGAAAGATTTATAGGAATTAAGAGCGGAGAATTGAATAATTTTCTTGAAGAGCTAAAAGAGATAGACCCTGGATTTAAATATTTATTTTTGGATGAAATTCAGAATATAGAAGGGTGGGAATTATTTGTTAACCGCCTCAAAAGAATGGGATATAATTTTATTATCACAGGGAGTAATTCCAGGCTTTTAAGCAGAGAACTGGCCGCGCATTTGACCGGCAGGTATTTAAGCGCGGAACTTTATCCGTTTTCATTCAGGGAATTCCTTAAGTTTAAAAATACAGCTATAACAGAAAAGGACATGCATATCACAGAAAAAAGGGCTTTAATAAAGAGGATGTTAAATGAGTATTTAGAATACGGCGGTTTCCCTGAAGTATTTAATGCGCCCGCGAGAGGTAATTATTTGAGAGAGCTTTACGATAAGACTATAACGCGGGATATTGTATCCCGGTACAATATAAAATATGTCAGAGACTTGAAAGAAATAGCATTGTACGCTATTTCTAATTTTTCCTCACGGTTTTCATATAATAAGATTAAAAAAATCTTTGAAATAAAAAGCGTGCATACAATTAAAAGTTATATTAATTATTTAGAGGAAGCGTACCTGTTGTTCCAGGTAAATAACTTTTCTTATAAGCTGAAAGAGCAGTTTAAGCAAGCCAAGAAAATATATTGCATAGATACGGGAATGATACAGTCTATTGTTCCCAGGGCTTCTATTGATTATGGGCGGCTGATAGAGAATGTAGTTTTTTTAGAGTTAAAAAGACAGGATAAAGAAGTGTATTTTTATTCTAAGCCGGATTTCGAAGTAGATTTTTTAATAAAAGAAGGGCGGGATATAAAGCAATTAATACAGGTTTGTTATTCCACTAAAAAAGAAGGCACTAAAAAGAGGGAAGTAAAAGCGCTTCTAACAGCTTCGAAACAATTAAGATGCGATAATCTTTTAGTTATCACATGGGATGAAGAAAGACAAGAAAAAACAGGGCCTAAGACAATAACGTTTACTCCGTTATGGAAATGGCTCCTTATAGCATGAAAAAACTTTCAGTAGTTACAATCGCGAAGAACGAAGAGGCCGATATTGCCGCGTGTATCAATAGCGCGAAGGGCTGGGCAGACGAGCATGTAGTGGTGGATGATTTCAGCTCTGATAAGACCGCAGAGATAGCAAAGGCGAACGGCGCCATAGTGTTCCAGAGGAAGATGGATATAGAAGGTATCCATAGGAATTGGGCATATCAAAGAGCGAAGAATGAATGGGTGTTAAGCCTGGATGCGGATGAAGAGGTTACTCCGGAATTAAAAGAGGAGATCAGTAATGCTATACAATCAGATC
>Ga0210019_1004388_pt1 | contig 12294 bp, 14 predicted proteins | sample CryGeyCG2114_020_2_FD_183969 | JGI IMG/M metagenome (GOLD analysis project Ga0210019, IMG submission 183969) | Groundwater microbial communities from aquifer - Crystal Geyser CG11_big_fil_rev_8/21/14_0.20 (SPAdes) (version 2) | ecosystem: Environmental > Aquatic > Deep subsurface > Groundwater ...
ATTGAAAAGAAAGGAGCAAGTGAACGCGCTTATGGAGTTCATAGACGCGAAACTGACTAAAAATATGTCTATTTTACAAGCGAAACAACAATTAATTAACTGTCAATTATGTTCGTGGACTTGAACAATCGTTTTTTCTGCTTCAAATAAAATAAAAAAAGGCAGAAAAAACACCTTATAACCCCCCTTTAAAAATTAAAAAATTAAAATTTTCCTTATTAAAAAAGACCAGTAAATAAAAATTCAAAAAAGAGAAAAAAATTATTTCACATAACTCGTTGTTCACTAGCGTTGCGTTAAGAAATATTCAGCACCTTAAAAACATTATTAATTAGCCAAAAATCAGTCTTTGCTGTATTTTTCGACTTGAATCCTTGATAGGATAATTTCAATTAACTATTAAAGAAATTACCTATGTTTCAAGGAAAATATATTTTTAGGCAAATTACGGAACTCATCACTCAATATGAATTTGATCAATGCGTAAATCGCTATAATGGCAATAGCAAAATCAGAAAATTAACTTGCCGCGATCAGTTTTTAGCGATGATGTTTGGCCAACTAACTAATCTTCGAAGCCTAACCGGAATTGTTCTGTGTCTCAATGCTCATTGCGAGAAACTGTATCACCTGGGATTTCGGATTAAAAAATTAACTCTGACAACGCTTACTCGCGCCAATGAAAATCGTAACTGGAAAATATATTTTGATCTGGCTGAACTGCTAATGAAGAGAACTCATAAACTTTACGCGAATAACAATGACTTTAATCTGGAAATTGAGGGATCGGTTTACGCGCTGGATTCAACTGTCATAGAATTATGTCTGACTAATTTCAAATGGGCATATTTCGAACTTGGAAAATCAGCAGTTAAAATTCACACACAACTTGATTTAAAGGGCAATATTCCAGCCTTTTTCGTGATTTCTGGAGCCAAAACGCATGACATTAATTTTCTGGATATTCTTGAGTTCGAAGCAGATGCGTTCTATGTTATGGATCGCGGCTACTTCGACTTCGAGAGATTATTTAAGATAAATTCAGCAAAAGCATTCTTTGTCATTCGCGCCAAAAAAAGTATTTCATGGAAACGAATCTACTCTTATTCTGTTGATAAAACTTCGGGGCTCCGTTGTGATCAAACTATCGGACTTAAAAATTTTTACGCTAAAAAACATTACCCGGAAAAATTGCGTCGCGTGAAATATTACGACAAAGAAACTGACCGCTGCTATGTTTATTTGACCAATAATTTCAACCTGGACGCCAAAGTTATCGCCGATCTTTACAAAAATCGCTGGCAAATTGAATTGTTTTTTAAATGGATCAAACAGCATTTGCGGATTGAAGTGTTCTGGGGGTATTCAGGCAATGCGGTGAAAACTCAAATTTGCATCGCGATTTGCGCTTTTTTGTTGGTAGCTATTTTAAAAAAAGAACTGAAAATCGAGCGGGATTTATACGAAATTCTACAAATTTTGTCCATCTCTCAATTTGAGAAAATGCCCGTAAATACGCTAGTTTCCGAGTTTGATCTACAAAATTTTGAGGATCAAGCCCCGAAACAGGCTTGTTTACTCAATTTTTAACGCAACGCTAGTGCTCGTTGTTATGTGGAGTATTTCCGTAAAACATAGCTAAATACGCATGATATGCATAGTTCATTGTCACATCCTTCCAGACACGCTACTATTACATAGTACTCGCTAAATAATATAAAGTAAATACAAAAAATATGCTTATATTAATCATTTTAATAGTTGGGATTATGCTTGGGTTTTTAGTTGCCTGGGCAGTGTTCTCAGAGAACGGAGAAGACATGAATAAAACAGCGCAGAATCTGCATAAAGCCAAAGAAGACAAAAAAGAGCGCGTTATCGCATACCTTAAAACGCGCGAAACCATCACCAATAATGATGTTGAAGATTTGCTTGAAGTGAGCGATGTCACCGCGTACCGATATTTGGAAGAGCTGGAGAAGGAAGGCCAAATCCAACAGATCGGGAAAACAGGCAGAGCCGTGAAATATCAATTGCGCTAAACCCGTCAGGGGGCATGAAGGGTTTATTTTGGAATTGCTTTTTTCCCATAAAACCAGTATCATAATATCCATGTTCACCCAAACAAAACTCAAAAACGGAATACAAGTCATTTTTGCTCCAAGAGCACAGACCAAGGCGGTCTCTGTTTTAGTCATGGCGCGCGTGGGCTCGCGATACGAATCAAAAAAAGATAACGGCATATCCCATTTTGTTGAGCATTTAATGTTCAAAGGCACAAAGCGCAGGCCAACAACTTTGGATATATCCCAAGAACTGGATTCAATCGGGGCTGACTATAACGCGTTCACCGGAAAAGAAGCAACCGGATATTACATTAAAGCAGGAAAAGAAAATCTCTCGCTTTGTTGCGACATGATCTCTGACATGCTGCAAAATTCAACATTTATTTCCGAAGAAATAGAGCGCGAGCGAGGAACAATTTTAGAAGAAATAAACATGTACGAAGACAATCCAATGCAGAAAATCGGAGATTTTTTTGAAGAAGACATGTTCGGGAAAAATACATCTTTGGGTCAGCATGTAATCGGAACGCCGGAGAATATAAAGTCAATCAAGCGCGAGCACATAGTGCGATACTTTCAAAAGCATTATAAAGCAGGCAATCTGCTTATCGCGATTTCAGGAAATTTCAATGAATCAAAAGCACTCAATATCTTAGAAGAAAAATTTGGCCAAATAGAAAAATCAAAGCGCAACACAATCAAGCCAGTATCCGCGTCTTCAGCCCGCGCTCAATTTTGCAGCCATTACAAAAAAACCAGCCAAGCCCATCTTATGCTCGGGTTTCCATCAATCTCATCAGAACATAAAGACAGATACGCGCTTGGAGTGCTTAATGTGATACTTGGCGGCAATATGTCATCTCGGCTTTTCATACAAGTGCGGGAGAGATTAGGATTGTGCTATTTCATCCGGTCAGGTGCTGAAATGTTTGAAGACACTGGCACATTCTATATCCAAGCAGGACTTGATTTGAAAAATGTGGGAAAAGCGCTTAACGCTGTTAGCCGAGAACTCTCTGATATCAAAAAAAATCAAGTCAATCCAAAAGAATTGGAAAAAGCAAAACAATTCGTAAAAGGTAAAATGGCTTTAAGCCAAGAGGACTCGCTTGAAATTGCTTCATTCTACGCTGGGCAAGCGCTTTGCCGAAAAAAGATTTTAACCCCAGAGCAAGTATTTGAAAAAATAGAATCAGTCAAATCATCAGACATTAAGCGCGTTGCTCAAGATATCATTACTAAGAAAAAAGCGCATTTGGTAACATTAAGCCCTTTCAAAGATATCCACATGTTTGCTGAAAATCTAGATTTTTAGTATAATATAATATATGCCAAACCCACTAACAGATCCAAAAGACAGCGTTACCGTGCACATCTCATCAATGAGCATTTTAAAAATACTTGCAGTGCTCGCTGTTTTAGCATTTATTTATATGGTATGGGACATTATTGTCCTTCTTTTCATTTCCTTGATTTTCGCCGCCACCTTAGGCCCGTCAATCAACTGGCTGGAACGCAAAAAAATTCCGCGAGGAATTGGCATTATGCTTATTTATGTGGTCGCGTTATTCATTTTGAGCATGGTAATTGTAATGCTTATTCCTCCTATTACTCAGGAAATTGATCAGTTAGCAGCTACGTTTCCAATTTACTATGAGCGATTCTTGCAGTTATTCGGCTCAATAAGCATGGAAACAAATATGAGCCAGACACTGCAGAATAATTTGCGCGAAGTAGGTCAGACATTGTCCTCATATACTGGCGGGGTCGTAAATACGGTTTCCGGAATTTTTGGATCTTTAACCACATTTTTCCTAGTTCTAGTTCTTACATTTTATTTTTCAGTCAGAAAAGATGGCTTGAAAAATTTTATACACGCGGTCACTCCTGCGAAATATCAGAAATACACAATACAGACATTCATCCGCATTCAAGACAAGCTGGGCTTATGGCTCAGAGGCCAGCTTCTTCTCTCATTAATTATTTTCGTGGTTACTTGGATCGGTCTTCTTATACTTGGAGTAAAATATTCTCTTGTGCTAGCGCTCATAGCTGGCATTACTGAAGTTATACCATTTATCGGGCCTTTAATTGGAGCGGTTCCAGCCGTGTTCTTGGCATTTTTGCAATCTCCAATCAAGGCATTGTTTGTTGTTATCTTGTATCTGGTAATCCAACAACTTGAAGGAAATATCATTGTTCCGAAAGTAATGCAAAAGGCAGTGGGCTTGAACCCGATTGTGGTGATTGTTGTTATTCTGCTTGGCGCGAAATTGGCCGGCGTTTTAGGGGCATTGCTTTCCATTCCAGTCACAGTCGCGATTATGACCATTGCCGGGGACTGGCTCGGGGTAGTGGCTGATGAAGCGAGGGGTGGAAAATAGCGCGCTCAATATGCCAGATGGAATGCTTTATATTGTTGCCACGCCAATCGGCAATTTGTCTGATATATCACAGCGTTCATTGGAAACGCTGAAGTCAGCTGATTGCATTTTATGCGAAGACACTCGGGTCACTAGAAAACTTTTGGCCCGATTTGATATTGAAACAGAAACGCTTTCTTTTCATCAACATTCTTCTTTGAATAAGATTGAGCAGATTATTGAGATGCTCTCAAGTGGCAAATCATTGGCACTGGCAACAGACGCTGGAACTCCTGGTATTTCAGATCCGGGCGGCAAGCTTGTGGAAGCAGTGGTTCGTGAATTGCCTTATGTGAACATTGTTCCTATCCCTGGGCCGTCCGCAATAATGTCTGCGTTATCAATAAGCGGATTTTGGGCTGATTCTTTCGTGTTTTTGGGATTTCCGCCCCATAAAAAAGGCAGAGAAACTTGGTTTAAAAATTTGCAAAACCACGAATCCGTGATAGTATTTTATGAGTCAGTGCATCGCGTAAAAAATTGCTTAGAGCGCGTATCTGATCTCTGCCCTGATAGGCCTATGATATTAGCTAGGGAATTGACCAAAAAGTTTGAAACCATATATCGCGGAACAGCGAGTGGCATCTTAAACGAGCTTCCACTTGATGAAACAAAAGGCGAATTCGTGGTTGTGCTGGATCGAACAAGATAAAGAACGTCATTCTGGAGCCCGCCGAATCGGCCGGCGATAGAATCTACCAGTAATAATATGAAATTTTATATCACAACTCCAATTTATTACGTGAACGCAAAGCCCCATATTGGGCACGCGTATACTACCTTGGCAGCGGATGTTATTTCGCGCTTTCAAAAATCACAAGGTAGAGATTGCTTTTTTTTGACTGGAACAGATGAACATGGAGCAAAAGTAGCCCTCTCTGCCAAAGAAGCAGGAAAAGATCCGCAAAAATTTACTGATGAAGTTGCTCAAGAATTCAAAACCGCGTGGAAAAATTTGGGAATAGAATATTCAGATTTTATCCGCACTACCGAAACAAGGCACAAAGAACGCGTGAAGAAGTTTCTTGAAAATCTAAAAGAAAAAGGAATTCTATATGAAGGCGAATACAAAGGTTTGTATTGCACTGGCTGCGAAAATTTTATCACTGAAAAGGAATTAGTCGATAATAAGTGCCAAAATCATAAAAAAGAGCCAGAACAGGTAATAGAAAAAAACTGGTTTTTTAAATTATCTAATTACACAAAACAGATTAAAGAATTGATTGAATCAGATAAGATTTTAATAAGGCCTGAGTTCGCGAAAAAAGAAGCGCTTGGGTTGCTTGAGCAAGGATTAGATGATTTTTCAATCTCTCGCGAGAAAGTTTCTTGGGGCGTAAAATTGCCTTGGGATGAAAATCAGTCCGTGTATGTGTGGGTTGATGCTTTGCTTAATTATATAACCGCGCGCGAATATCCGAATTTAAAGGGCAAATGGCCTGCTGATCTTCAATTAATTGGAAAAGATATTTTAAAGTTTCACGCGATTTATTGGCCAGCAATGCTTTTAGCCGCTGAATTAGACCCTCCTAAAGAATTATTCGTGCATGGATATTTCACTATTGATGGCCAGAAAATGTCCAAATCATTGGGCAATGTGATTGACCCGAATGATCTGGTAAAAGATTACGGAACTGACGGCGCTCGGTATTTGATTTTAAGCCAGTTTCCATTTGGACAGGATGGCGACGTTAAAGCAGATATGTTTAAAGAGCAGTATAATTCTGATTTGGCCAATGGAATTGGAAATCTTTTAAGCAGAGCAAGCAATTTAATTGAAAAGAATTTTGATGGCGAATTTGAGAAAAAAGAATCATCTTCAGTTAAACGTGATTTTAATGTTTTAATGTTAGAATATAAGTTGTATGAGGCATTAAAATCAGTTATTTCTGGATTTTCAGAACTTGACAAGAAGATAGATCAGAGCAAGCTTTGGAATTTAGTTAAAACAGATAAAGAAAAAGCAGGTAAAATTTTATCCGAAATAGCAAGTGAAATATTGGTTTTAGCGGGCGAATTAGAATTATTTCTGCCTGAAACTGCGGAGAAAATTATAAAGCAATTCACGCAAAAAAATATCAAAAAACAAGAACCTATGTTTCCGCGCAAGTAATTTATTTAACCAAAAAACCCGTTCAGCCGAAAAAGCTAAGCGGGTTTTTGCAATGCAAAAATTACGGCCGCCGGTGCTTGGGCTTTACCTGAGTCAGAATGGCAAAAAGAATGATATTAACAGCCAGTAGTATTGTTGCTATGTTTGTCATAGTCATATTAAAATTCTCCGTTTCGCCTTAAATAGATAAGATATGAAATCATTATAATTCCTATTATTCCGGACGCAACATATATAATCATCATGCTATCATTAAATTCTATCATATTTTCTCCTTTCTTTTACAATATACACCCCAAGAATCCAAAATACAAGAGAACCAATAAATCCTACTAATATTGATTCTGTGTTTTTCGTTTCTATAAAGATTTGCCCGACAACAAATGTGGCAAAAAGGATTTGCGCAATATCACGAGATATTTCTGATAAAGCGCCGATTGTCGGAGTTGGATAGTTCATAGTTAAATATATTATATCACAAAAATATCCACTGTGCATAATCACATTAATTTGATATAATATATCCATGCTTGTTATAGATTACATATTATTGGCAATAATTGGGTATGCCACAATTTGGGGATTTAGGAAGGGCCTTATCAGGGCTGTGGGTGGCATGCTTGGCATGGTGGGCGCTATTGTTATAGCAAGCCGGTTTTTTGATCCGGTTGCGCATAAATTTGCTCCTATTATTGGGTTTGGCAACAACATCAATCTGGCGCGTATGATCAGCTTTGTGGCTATTCTTTTGGCAGTGAATTATGGAGCAACGCTTTTGGTTGCTTTGGCTGAAAAGGCGTATGACGCGGTCGCGGTTCTGCCATTCATGAAATTTTCTAATCGTTTGCTGGGAGCTGCTTTGGGATTAATTCAATCATCTTTGATGGTTGGCTTGGTTCTATATTTCGCGGCCAGGTTTCCGTTCGGCTCAATTGTTGAAAGTTTTTTTGAGGGATCTAAAGTAGCGCCCATTGTTCTTGAAATTGCGGGCCTTATTAAGCCACTTTTGCCTGACGCGATTAAGCAGATTGAATCATTAATATAATGTTAATAGACACACATTGTCATTTATCTTTTAAAGCTTTTGAGAATGATTATGCTGATGTGATACAGCGCGCCAAAGATAAGGATATTCAGATGATAACTGTTGGCTCAAACTCTGAAACAAGCGAAAAAGCTATTACCATCGCCAAGGAGGATGGTGTTTTTGCGTGTATTGGTATTCATCCTACTCACGCTAGTGATGAAAAGTTTGATAAAGAATGGTTTTTATCTCAAGCTGATAATCCAAAAGTTGTCGCAATAGGCGAATGCGGAATTGATCATTTTCATTTGGATGAGTCACGCAGAGATGAGATATTAAAAGACCAAGAGCAATTATTTATTAAGCATTTAGAAGTTGCCAAAGAAAAAAATCTTCCAGTTGTTCTGCATACGCGCGATGGAAAAACAGAATCAACTGGTACCGCGTATGAGCATATATATGGCATTATAAAAGATTTTGGATATTTTAATTGCGTTGTTCATTGCTTTGGCGGCAATTGGAAATACGCTGAAAAGTTTTTAGATTTAGGAATTTTAATTTCTTTTACAGGAATCGTGACTTTTAAAAACGCGTCAGATGATCTGCTTGAAGTCGTCAAAAAAGTTCCAATAGATAAGTTTATGGTAGAAACAGACGCGCCTTATCTTTCGCCAGAACCCCACAGAGGCGAGCAAAATGAGCCGGCTTATGTTGAGCACGTGGTCGCGAGAATCGCGGATTTGCGCAAGCAATCTATTGATGATATAGTCAATACTACCGCTAAAACCGCGAAAAAGTTTTTTAATATATGAACACATCAATCTTCATCGCAATTCTTGTTCTTGTTATAGCGTCATTTTCAGTGATTGTTTTTGTTTTGATTAAAAAATTAAGCGAGCCAAAAAAGCAGGATGATAATCAAGCATTGCAGTTTTTACAGACACAGCTAAATGAAATGTCTAGGACTTTGGACACGAAATTAACTGAATCAACCCGCATGATGCAGCAGCAATTCGGGCAGTCGTCAAAAGTTATTCAAGGGATAACAGGGCAAAGCCATCAAATTTTAAAAGACGTAACAGAGCGCTTAACTAAATTAGATGAAACAAACAAGCAAGTCGCGGGCGTTGGGGATCAGATTAGGTCTTTAGAATCAATTCTAAAAAATCCAAAACAGCGCGGTGTTTTAGGCGAGTATTATCTTGAAAATGTTTTGAAAAATGTTTTGCCTCCTGGGTCATATGAAATGCAATATAAGCTGGGAAAAACAGACGAAGGAAAGGATTTGATTGTGGACGCTGCTGTATTTGTTGGCGAAAAAATTGTGCCAGTTGACGCGAAGTTTTCTTTGGAAAACTATAATCGCATAATAAATGAAGATAACCAAGAAGCAAAAGAAAAGCTTGAAAAGATTTTCAAAAATGATCTAAAGCACCGAATTGACGAGACAAGCAAGTATATCCGCCCAAACGAAAATACCATGGAATTCGCTTTCATGTTTATTCCATCAGAAGGGGTTTATTATGATTTGCTCATCAACAAGGTTGGCGCTGTAAAGATAAGCACTGAAGATCTAATAGAATACGCGTTCCGTCAGAAACATGTGATAATCGTGTCTCCAACCTCATTTCTGGCGTACTTACAAACAGTGCTCCAAGGTATGCGCGCTCTTCAAATAGAAAAAGATGCCCAAGAAATTCGCAAGCGCGTGGAGCAATTAGGAAAGCATATTATGAATTATGAGGACTACATGCGCAAACTCGGTGGGCATCTTTCCACAACCGTGAATTCATATAACGCGTCTTACAAAGAATTAGGTAAGATTGATAAAGATGTGATGCGCATTACTGAGCGCGCTGAACAGGGCGTTGAGCCAGAATTGATTGAAGCGCCGAAGAATGATGAATAGTAAAACGGTACCAGGTACCGTTTTCTCCCCCTTTACTAAGAGCCTGTCCCGAGTACCCCCGAGGGAGGGAGATTAAGAGGGGGTTCTTCCTGGAGTTTTTGTCAACCGCGTATTTTTATGCTATAATTATGTCTGTGGATAAGTCATATCCATATTATTAAAACAAAAATAAAAATATGCCAAAAAAATTAATGGCTCATTCTACGAAAATCACATTTGGAATTTTTGTTATCATCTTGGGAGTGCTTATGTACGCGCGCCAAGTTGGTATTATAGCGCCTGATTTTCCGATTTGGCCGGTTGTGCTTATATCGTTCGGTGTGTTTTTGGTGGCTGGTGAGATGAGCAAATAAAATTTATATTTTACGCTTAAATAAACCCTTCAGGCATCTGAAGGGTTTATTGATGATTATGCAAAAACTATATTGCTATGTTGATGAGTCAGGCCAGGACAGCGGTTCAAATCATTTTGTGGTGGTCGCGGTGGTGAATAAGGATGACCAAGAGGAATTGCGGAAAAAGATCATTGAGATTGAAAACATAGTTGGCGCTAAAAAGAAATGGCATAAATTGCGCCACACTAACAGAATGGCATATCTTGATCTGGTTTTGCAAAAGAAAGTCGTTTCAGGCGAGGTGTTTTGCGCATATTACAAAAAGCCGATTCCGTATTTTTTCGCATTGGTTCAGGCAACAGAAAAGGCAATTAGGCAATCTGCAAAAGAGGCCTATGCCGTGAATATATATGTTGACGGCATAAATAAAAAAGAAGCAAAATTTCTCACCAATGCTTTGCGAATGAGCGGCATCTCACTGCCTTTGGTGAAATCCCGAAGAGACGAAAGCGAACCACTTATTCGTTTGGCTGACATGTGGGCAGGATGCATGCGTAGCGCTTTATTAAAGCAAAAGGACGCTCGGTCCATTATCCTGCGCGCGAAGAAAGAAAAGTATTTAATAGATATGACATCATAAAACCCCTGCAGAACAGGGGATTTATGATTGACCTTGGCTATCCGCCATACGGCGGCCAAATCTCTGCCAAAAAGGGCAGGCCTTCGCCAAGGTTCAATACTATAAGTATACTCCTATTTTTTAGTTTGTCAAGATTGTCTATTTTTGGCTGATTTTAGCGAAATAATGCAATTATACTTGCATTTTTTTATTAGATATGGTATAATATATTTCATGAAAACGAAAATTTGATCTTTTTTAAAATCCAAACGCCCGCGTCCGAGGCAGTAAAATTTCGGCGAGGATAGAAAATCATGAAGAAGCTTTTTATTATGCTGTTTTGCATTGCTGTATTGTCCTATTGGGTCATACAGAATATTGCTGGACTAAGCATACAATTTAGCGACTCGGAAAAGATGGAATTTGATATCACGCACCCCTCTAACAATAGATCTGAACGCTTTCAACTTCGCGTTAAACGACTCGGCTGAAGCATTGGTGCTCCGGTTATTAAAGTAATTCAGTATAGTCGTTTCACGCAAACGGATTGATTCAGCGACGACATTGAAAGAATCAATATTTTTCTCTTTAATTTTTTCGTACCATTTGTCTAAACTTTTTTTCGCGTCAAACTGATTATGATTGTGTTCGTAAAATGATCGGAACATCATTGACAGCTCATAGGCGTTTTTAATCTCCGGAAATTGTTCAAACAGAATAGCGGCTCGGTTCTTCTGGCTGTCCGTCCATTTGCCGCTGGATTTAAATAGCAGATAGCGACTTCTCGCCAGAAGTTGTTTTTTTGTGTCTCCATTTTTGTATTCGACCGGCCGGTATTTCCTATGTTCTCCCCGCGCTTTTTTCATAGACTCATTTTCTTCCTTGATCGCTTTTTTTCTGAGCTCAATCCTGATTTCCTGTACTGCTTCGCTGACGACTTTCTGCGCGTGGAACCGGTCAATTACTTGAACGGCCTCGGGGAAAGAACCTTCGGTAATAATATCAATGCTGCCGGCCATATCCAAAGTAATTTCTTCCACCGTCATTCTCCTTTCGGCAGGCATTTTTTGCAAAATCGGCTGTATTTCGCTGGCTTTAGTGCCATGCGCCATAGCCACAATCGCGCCCTGCCGGCCCTTGGCCTGCTTGTTTGTCACTATCGTATATAGCTCTCCGTTGGAAAGGGCGACTTCATCAATGCTCAGCCGCTGGCCGATATTTTTCGGGAAGAGCAGCCATTCATCGGCGTGATCAATTTGATCCCAATCTTTAAATCCTGACAGATAATTTTTGTATTGCGCTTCAAATTCTTTGGCCGGGAGGCGATGAAACTTGGCGATAGAAATTAGCGAGACCGGATTTTCTTCCGCCGTCTTCTTTTAAAAAATCGGCGAATTCTTTTTCCAGCTGAGTGCCGGGAAAATTTAATGGGATATCGCGCTTCAATAATTCTATTTGGCCTTCGGCTTGCCAATAGCGACGCCTGAATGTCAGCAACGTCCTTCTGCCCCTGATCGGAAAATCCGTAATCGTTATCTCCTTAAAACCTTTCGATATTATTGTTTTATTTTTCAGTTCCTCGGTAATCGGAGGAAGATTTTTTTCTTCCAAAATTATCCTTAAATCGTTCTCGTTTCTATCGCCTCCGGCGAGATCGAACCATTCCAGGATTCCCTCGGGAAGAATTAATTCCAAAATTGATTTTTCAATTGTCATAATGATAATCGTTAGTTTAATTATGATTATCATTATACCCGCGTCAGCTCAAATTTTCCAGATTAGTCCAGCAATATTCTGTATGACCC
>Ga0210019_1004391_pt1 | contig 12289 bp, 9 predicted proteins | sample CryGeyCG2114_020_2_FD_183969 | JGI IMG/M metagenome (GOLD analysis project Ga0210019, IMG submission 183969) | Groundwater microbial communities from aquifer - Crystal Geyser CG11_big_fil_rev_8/21/14_0.20 (SPAdes) (version 2) | ecosystem: Environmental > Aquatic > Deep subsurface > Groundwater ...
GGGCAAGCCCTGTGTTAGTGATTCTGACTGTAATTATGATTCGGATTGTTGTCCGGCCGAATCAGGCGGCAGCCGCGTATCTTCTTGCAGACAGAACTTCACAGACCAAGGCAATCCGGATACTAAAACTTCTTTAAAAACAGACGTGCCACCCAAAAACGACCCGTGGTTCAAATGTGGCTGGACCGAAGCTAGTTGGTATTTAGTTGGCTCTGATTCTACTTGCCCAAATACTTTTCAAGAAGCATTTCCGTGTAGCAAGGACAACCCCCAAAATTGTTGCGACCCGGCTGACATCAGTCAAAAATACATACCCCCAGACAAAAAAACGATTTGTTGCCGCGCGCCTAATATGATTATTGCCAAAGACAAAGCAGAGTGCGATTTTCTTTTTGGCAAAGGCGGCGACGATCCGGCTACGCCCGACGTAACTGAAAACAGAAAAAATAAGAATAGCCAGTGCTTGGATGCGGCCGGATGCGTTCCCGGAGTCGCTACCTGCCAAACGATCTGGCCATATCCTAAAGACGAAAAAAAGGTGGTTAGCAAATGGCTCAACACAGAATCAACAGTTAACGACAAATACGGCGATCCCTGCCAAATGAATTTCCCCCAATTTCTTACTACCGACTGGGCAAAACACATTCTTGGCATTGGAGCTGTGCCACGCGATACCTGCCAAGACTCTCGTTTAATTTGTAACTCTAGCCCCAAAATTAGAAAATGTATTGAAGCCCAAAGTGTTGGTGGGCCTTGCGACGACGATTCTGATTGCTGTCAAAGCCAATATTGGTGGATGGTTAGTAGTTGTGAAAAATATATTTCTCGCGACATCTCGTTAAAATGTAATAAAAACAAGGGCAATGACCAAGAACCCGGCTACTGCACCTTTAAAAGTGCAGCGGACGAAAGTAAAATAGATCAAGGTGGCGGAGATGAAACAGGTGGAACAGGAGATGGTTTGGAATGCACATTCGCCCCAGCTAATATAGTCACCTGCCAAGATTTAGGATACAGCTCCACAACCGGCTGTACTACGACGCCGCCTACAGGACAAATATGTTGCTGTAGACCAAGAGGCACTGGAAATTGCACAGGCAGTCGTTGTCCTAACACTGGCCTTAATATCTGCGCAGCAAATTCTACTGCTAATTGTTGTGAGACTGACGTGTCTTTTTATGATACAGATGTTGCGGCTGCGGCAAACGGCAATTCAATTTGTCCTAATGTAGATACGGCAAAATTAATAAAAGCCATTATGTCACAGGAATCCTGTGGCAAGATAGGGCTAACAAGTTCCGACGGAGTTTCAGCTGGTTTAATGCAGATAAAACCAGAGACCGCCAGATCATTCCAAGACGCGTGCGACGCTTCCGGAAAAACCATCACTCTTGAGTGGTTGAAAAAACCAGAAAACGCCCAAAAGCAAATTTGTATGGCTATTGAATACTTAAAAACATTAGTCAGCTCTTGTGGCTGCGACGTTAGGCATTTGGCAGCTGGCTACAACGGAGGAGGAGCAGCTTTGGGAGCTTGCGCTGCAAGCACAAACTGCGGTCCTGCTGCGGCTACGGACAGAGGACAATGTTTAATGTGCTCCAATGAAACGTTTACAAGGCGCTGGGAATGTCTTTGGGATGACAACAAACACACAACGTGCAACTACGACAATAGCGGAGGCTCTTTTAAGTACACTAGAGCATACGTGCCAAAAGTCCTTTCTTGCTACAACCAGTTTTAAAACATGTAGCTGTAAATAAAATAAAAAATGACCAAACTTAAAAAAATTCTCTTAATTACTAATGGCGTCCTGCTAATTCTGGTCGCTGGTTTTGGTATTTATTATTGGCAACATTATTTTGGCGCCAAACCAACGCCCACGCCAGATAGTAACAACCAAACCAACAATAATAATGGCGATCAAACGCCAACCACCAAACCGCGAGTTTATTTAGTAACCAATAAAAAAATATTGGCTCCCCACTTATCAAGCGCTGGCAATCAGATTCAATATTTTGGTCTACCTGATTACGAACTTTACGCTTCTACTTTTGACGCCTCGACTGAAGCCAAAATTACTTCGCCCAGTTTTGTGGTCAAAGAGCTTATTCAAGTAATTTGGGCTGGCCCACAAAATCAATTGATTGCCGTGTTCGCCGACGAAAATAATCAAATCCAAAAATACTTTTACGATATGACGACGAATATGTCTAATGTTTTGGACCCGGCAATTAAATCCGTGGCCTTTTCACCAGATGGCCAAAAAATTATCTTTCATTATTTAAACGATCAAACCGGTGAAAATATTATAGCACTGGCCGACCCCACGGGGCTTGGCATAAAATCGCTTTGGCAAACCACCGTTCGCGACTGGCAAATTAGCTGGCCAAGCGCCGCCAAAATTGGCCTGCAAACGCCCCCCAGTGCCTATAGCGGCAGCTTATCTTACACTATCAACCCAGACACCATTGAACGCCAAGAAATTTTTAGCAATGTTGTCAGTTTAGATACTTTGTGGTCGCCTAATGGCGATAAATTATTGTTTTCTAAATTAGTTAATCAAAAACTACGTCTTTACATTCAGGCCGCTGGCAAAACCCAAGAACTTAATGCTACTGGCATGGCCGCCAAATGCCTTTGGGTTGATAACGACAATATCTATTGCGCCTTATCTAGCAACTGGCCAGAAAACACCAAATTGCCAGATGATTATTACAAAGGCATAGTGCCCTTATCTGACGAAATCTGGCAAATTGACGCGGCTTCTGGTCAAAAAACTAAAATCGCCAGCGCCGGCGAATTTACCACCTCTTTGGACGTTGAACAAATGCTCATTTCTCCAGAAAAAGATTATTTATTTATCTTAAACAAAAAAGACCACCATTTATACGGGGTCCGCTTGTAGTCGTCATCATCGTCGTTGTCGTGTCGAAGATACCCATTAGGGTATCTTCGACACGACAACGACACGGACAACAACGACGACCCACTACTTCCCAGCGACAATCGCTGTTTTATTTTTCCCCCACGGCAAATATTGCTGACCAACGGTCAAAAGCGTCGTAACTAACCAATAAAGCGGTAAGCCACCGGGCAAACTAAAACCAATAATAACAGTTAGCACTGGCATAAAATAAAGCATCTGCTTATTCATCATGCCAGACATCTGCTCAGCCATACCGCCTGTTTTGGCGGTTTTTGATTTATTATTATCCACCTTGGGCAAAATCATTTTAGTTTGCCAGAATTGAGCCAGGCCTGCCAAAATTGCCAAAGGAATATTGCGTTTAGCCAAATCAATAAAACCAAAAAACATCGGATTAACATGGCCGGGATTATGGACAAAAGAATAAAGCGCGCTAAAGGCATCGGGCTTGAATACATTTAAACACACTTGGTATAAAGCAATTAAAATCGGCAACTGAATTAATAGAGGCAAGCAACCAGACATTGGATTGACTTTTTTTTCTTTATAAAGCTCCATTAGCGCCTGAGCTTGTTTTTGTTTGTCATCTTTGTATTGTCGTTGTAATTTTTTAATTTCTGGCTGAATTTCGGATAATTCTTTTTGGGATTTAATTGATTTTTGCGACAACGGAAAAAGCGCTAAACGCAATAAAATCGTGAGCACAATTAAAGCCACCCCAAAATCAGGGATTAAATTATACAGCGCGATTAAAACGTTAAAAATCGGCTGATAAAGAATTGCGTGAAATAAAGAACCTAACATGACTAAAATTTATAATTATTCTAATTGACCTTGAACGGACTTATTCTAATTATGCTAATTAACCTAATTATTCTAAGAAAATTCCAAGCCCCAATGACCAATTTTTAAATTAATCTTGCTAAATATAAAATTTAGTTTTTGAGATTTTGGGCACTAGACACTGGTCATTATTTAGAATAATTAAAACAATTAGAGTAATTAGAATAATTCACCAGTTAAAAACACCCCAACACTCTTTTTGCCCCCATCCAGCTTCCCATAACCACCCCCTTATTTTTTATAGCATTGTAGGTATACTGCGAACAACTGGGATAATGCCGACAACCAGCAAAAGGGAAAAATCGCCCCAGCCAACTGTGGTCTGGCGAAATCGTTTTTTGATACAAACGAATTAGAGTTAGTAAGATTATTTGAAAAAAATTCATACAATAATTTCATCATGCCGAATTCATTGTTGTCATTCCGGGCTCCGACCCGGAATCCACGGCGTGGATGCTGAAAATAGCCGGAGGCACTGCGTATTCCATCTGAGTTTAATGGCGTAGAGTTCGCGCATGTGTTCAGCATGACAATAATCCGGCCTGACGCAATGCCTGCTCCAATGCTTGTTCAATCTCTTGATAGGACGCTTTAATAATTTCGGGTTTGACTATTGCAACCACATCATAGCCAATTTTAATTTGTGGTAATAATTCCCGGATCGCGTGGCGCAAACGGCGCTTAATTAAATTACGCTTAATTGCCAACTTGCTAACCTTATTACTAATAGAGAAACAAAAACGACTAGCATGGCCTTGAGATAATAAAAATTTTATCGTTAAAAAAGGGGCGTCTTGCCACCTACCTTTTTTAAAAACGGCCTGAATATCTCGTTTTTTAGTTAAACGATTAATCGCGTTTAGCATTAAACAGTCAGGCGCTTTCTGTTTTTAAGCCGCCTTCGTTTTAAAACAATCCTGCCGGCATTAGTTGCCATTCGTTTTAAAAACCCATGCCGGGTCTTCCGCCTTTTAGTTTTTGGTTTATAGGTGATTGACATGAATTAAGAATTAAGGATTAAGAATTAAGAATGCCACCCCCCCCCAAAAAAAGCCATCTGAGGCCTTAATGACGTTAAGATACCACTAAAACAGAGAGAGGGGTGGGGATTGCTTTATTCTTTATTCTCTATCCTTAATTCTCGTTGTTTTTTAGTATACCCGCAAACAGCCCCGGAGTCAACTTCTGGGGTTATCCCACAGGTTATCAACAAAAAAATCCACAAGTTATTAACAAAATTACAACTTTGGCTGACTGGTGCTTGTTTTACTTCTTTGTGCTTGACTTTTATGGTATAATAGCAATACTAAAATAATTTCCATAGTTAATTAAGCATTTTAAAAACTATTTTCAATTAAACTTTTATTCCCTATCTGCTAAAAAGTTTCATGGAAGATCCTTAAAGCAGGGCAGAGAATAGAATATCTTATTATGGTACCCACTCCAGAGTGCCAAAATCTTTGGAAAATGATTTTAACCGAAGCCGAGTTAAATCTTTCTAAGGCAAATTTTATTACATGGTTTAAAGATGCGTATTTAAATTCTGTTGAAGATAGTATTGCTTATGTGGCGGTGCCCAATGGGTTTACCAAAGAGTGGTTAGAAAACAAATACAATAAATTTATTTTAAAGATCTTACGCGATAATTGCAATCAAATCAAAGAGGTCCGTTATTTGTTGACCCCCAAACAAATAGAGGCACCCGCGAACGAACCACGAACACCAGGCATAGAAACCTTGTTTTCTGACCAATTTATTAACAAAGAAACAAACCTTAACCCTAAATATACACTTACGAATTTTATCGTCGGTCCATCTAATGAATTAGCCCAAGCTGCTGCCACATCAGTTATCCAAAATCCCGGAAAAAACTATAACCCCCTATTTATTTATGGTGGAGTTGGTCTTGGTAAAACCCATCTCCTACAAGCCATCGGGAACGAAATCGCTAAAAACTTTCCTGATAAAAAAATTAAATACGTTAGCTCAGAAAAATTTACCAATGAGTTGGTCGATTGCATCAGGAACAAAACAATGCTAAATTTTAAAAATCGTTACCGTAAGCTAGATGTGTTAATTGTTGATGATGTTCAGTTTATTTCTGGCAAAGAGACCACTCAGGAAGAATTTTTTCATACTTTTAACGCTCTTTATGAAAAAGACAAACAAATTATCTTAAGCTCTGATCAACCACCAAAAGCCATACCTACCTTAGAACAGCGCTTGCGTTCGCGCTTTGAAGGGGGGATGATCGCTGATATTGGTACGCCTGATTTCGAAACCCGACTGGCCATTTTAAAGACCAAAGCTCAAGAAAACGATTTTGATATTCCCAACGAAAGCTTAGAATTTATTGCCCAAAATGTCAAAACCAATATCCGAGAATTAGACGGCGTTTTAAAAAGGGTTATGGCCTCGTACAACCTTAAAAAAATCACTCCCATACTAGCCAACGTTCAAAAACTTATTGAAGATGCCAATCAAACGCCAAAAAATATCGTTAATTACAAAACAATCATCAAAACCGTGGCTGACTTTTTCGACCTTCAAGAAAAGGATTTGACCAACAAATCACGCAAACAAGAAGTGGTCCACCCAAGGCAAATCGCTATGTATTTAATGCGCCAAGAACTTAAAATATCTTTTCCTTTTATTGGCAGTAAATTTGGCGACCGCGACCACACAACAGTGATGTATGCTTGTCAAAAAATGAGTCGGCTTTTTCAGGAACGCGAAGATATTCGCCAAGAAATTTCTTTAATTAGAGAAAAAATAGTAAATTGTTAATTGTCGATTGTTAATTGTTTTTTGCCTGTGGATTATCCGTTAAAAAAGCATGGAATACTTATGGGAATATCTCCGTAAAACTCGGGCACCGTTAAAGATTGTTTTTTTACCCCAAACTATAGGCGCGTTAACCGCATTGATTTCCACAGATTTTCCAAGACAAAAAATAAGCGCGGATCAAATAAATCAATGATTTCCACAGATTTTCAAAACATCTATTACTATTACTAATTTTAATTAATAAAAAAATAATAGCTATATGAAAGTAGTTTGCTTACAAGAAAATTTAAAAAATAGCTTGGGATTTGTTCAGGGAATAGTTGGCCATCATTTAACTTTGCCTATTTTAAACAACGTCTTATTACAAGCAGATAAAACCAATTTACAAATTGTGGCTACGAATTTAGAAATGGCCATGGTAATTGATTTAGTTGCTAAGGTGGAAACTAATGGTAGTTTGACTGTGCCAGCGCGTTTAATGGTAAATTTGATTTCTAGCTTGAAAGAAAAAAGGATAACCCTAGAATCAAGGCCAAATAATAATTTATTTATTAAAACACAAAATTATCAAGCTAATTTAAGGGGGTTAGTAAGTAAGGATTTCCCCTTGGTGCCGAAAGTAGATAGGCAATACTCTTTTAAGGTCGCGGCTGCGGCTTTTAAAATTGGCTTAGCGAGTGTGATTAATTCGGTTGCCTTAACAGAAACGCGGCCAGAAATTTCAGGCGTTTTGTTTGTGGTTTCGCAAAATGAATTAAAAATTGTCAGCACAGACAGTTTTCGTTTAGCGGAAAAAAGAGTTAAAATAGAGGGGAGGGTTAATGCGGAATTTTCACAAGTAATTATCCCAGCTAAAACAATCCAAGAGTTAATTAAAGTTTTATCGGTTACGGAAAAAGAGGTTGAGGTGGTGGTTAGTGAATCACAAATTTTGTTTAATTGCCACAATGTTAAATTAATTTCGCGGCTTATCGAAGGCGCCTATCCTGATTATCAAGCGATTATCCCAAACGATTTCCAAACTCAAGTAGTTTTAGATAAAAAAGAATTTTTAGAAATGGTTAAAGTGGCAAGTTTGTTTAGTAGTAAAATTAATGATATTACGGTGATGGTTGATCCGAAAAAATCGCAAGTAGAGATTTCCGCTCAAAACATCGACGTAGGCGAGAACCAAGTAAACTTAAACGCTGAAATTAGCGGTCAAGCAGTTAAGGTCGTTTGTAATTACCGTTATCTTTTGGAGGGATTGAGTAATATTTTAAGTCCACGGGTCTTTTTGGGATTTAATGGTTCGGCGCAGGCCTTTGTAATGAAACCCATTCAACAAAAAAGCTATTTATATTTAATAATGCCGTTGAACCAGTAAACGAAATTTCTAATTTATAATTTTTATGATAGAGCCCCAACAAATTCCAGTTAATCAGCCAGAAAAATTGAGCCCCACTAAAATCGAGGCCGAGTTAGAATTGGAAAAAGAATTAGCAGTTCCCAAAATAATTGAAGTTTCGCCTAAAACAATAACTTCTGAGGCAGAGTCACAAACGGAATTAGAAAAAGTCGTTGAACAATCAATTGAAAATCAGAGCGAGGCGCCACAAGCTGCTACGCCAGTGCCAGACGATCAACCCACAGAAATTTTAAGCAAAATCAAAGAAATTAGAAATCTTGACCAAGAGTATCAAGTACAAACGCTTTGTGATTTATCTTTTCAAAAGGGCTTGTCTTACGCGATTTCCGTGGCGCGCGGCTTAGATAATCCCCATGTTTTAGACGCTTTTCATGACACTCTAACTGGTGAATTGCGTCAGAGATTAATTCAAGAGAATAAAGTAGAGGAATTATAAAATGAGTTTTATCATTATTTTTTTCGCGGTTGTTATTATTTTAATTTTGGCGAGTGCTATCACTGTAATTTTTTGGTTTTTTAATAAAGTTAAAAATAAAGGCAAGATTACGCGGGCGATGAATTTAGAATTATTTTTGGTAACTTTGCCGAAATTTGAGCAAGTGGCTGGTGAAGAGAAAAAGACCTTTAAAGAACAAGGCGCCATTATGGAGCAGTTTTTTGCTATTTTATCATCAATTAAAGAAAAAAAGTTTAAAAAGTTTTTGTATGGCCCGCCTGATTTTTGCTTGGAAATCGCCTTGCCATCAGTTGGTGAAGAAATTTCTTTTTATTACGCTTGTCCCAAAAAATATGTTGGTCTTTTAGAAAAACAAATTCACGGATTGTTTTCCGAAGCCAATATCGAGCAAGCTATAGATTATAATATTTTTAATTCTTCAGGCGCGGTGGCAGGCGCCACGGTTTCTTTGGAAAAAAGTTATATCTTGCCTTTAAAAACATATCAACAAATAGAAACTGATCCCCTATCTGAAATTACTACTGCTTTGAGCAAGTTAGAAGCGCAAGGCGAAGGCGCGGCTGTGCAAATTATTTTGCGGTCAGCGCATAGTGATTGGTCAAAACCAGCGATTAAAGTAGTGCAATTAATGCAAGAAGGAAAAACATTAGCCCAAGCTCAAGCCCAAGCTTTTCAAGGCAAGGCCAGCAAGGGGCTAGATCGGGCCGTGGGTTTGGCGGGCGAAGTTTGGGGTAAGAACAGAGAACAATCTCAAGATCAAAAATCAATAGACGAACAAAATAAACCCAAGGCATTTCAACAACAAACCATTGATTTGATTGAAGGTAAGGCGGCTAAATATGGTTTTGAAGTAAACTTGCGGCTTTTAGCATCAGCCGAGACGCAAGCGCGGGCCGAGCAAATTTTATCCCATTTAGAAAAATCCTTTGTTCAGTTCCGGTCTCCGGTTTTAAATGGCTTAAAAATCCAGACCATAAAAAAACGCGCGCTAAAAAAATTAATTTATAATTTTTCTTTTCGAATTTTTAGTAAGCAAAATAAAATTATTTTAAACACTGAAGAACTATCGTCTATTTATCATTTTCCAGTTACGGGACTTGCCACGCCAAAAGTGGCCTTTGTAAAAGCTAAAAGCGCGCCAGCGCCAGCTAATATGCCGCAAGGGGGCGTCATTTTAGGTCGTAATATATTTCGTGGAGTAGAAACACAAGCGCGTTCAGGGACTAACGATAGGTGTCGCCATCTTTATGTTGTTGGGCAAACTGGCGTTGGTAAGTCCGCTCTTCTAAGAGAAATGATTCGTCAAGATATTGAAGCTGGGCATGGGGTTGGAGTGGTCGATCCTCATGGGGACTTAGTAGAGTCAATTTTAGGAATTGTGCCGTCTACCCGCGCCAAAGACGTTATCTATTTTGATCCCGGTGATGTTGAGCGGCCAATGGGGCTTAATATGCTTGAATACAAAACTGAAGAGCAAAAAGATTTCGCGGTTCAAGAAATGGTCCGTATTTGGGAAAAATTATTTCCACCAGAAATGATTGGGCCAATGTTTGAACATAATATGCGAAACGCTATGCTGACTTTAATGGCAGACAAAGATGATCCTGGAACAATCGTAGAAATCCCGAGAATTTTTACCGACGATGCTTTCGCAAAATATAGATTGCAAAAAGTTACCGATCCCTTGGTGCGTGATTTTTGGGAAAAAGAAATGGCAAAAACTACAGCGCAAACTCGTTCAGAAATGTTGGGCTATTTGATTTCTAAGGTGGGCCGGTTTGTGGAAAACGCGATGATGAGAAATATTATTGGTCAGCCCCACTCCGCGTTTGACTTTCGCGATGTTATGGATAATCAGAAAATTTTATTGCTTAATTTATCCAAAGGCCGCGTAGGTGAAGTCAACTCGTCTTTGTTGGGGTTGGTGGCGGTTTCTAAATTACAAATGGCGGCGATGTCGCGAGGCGATTTGCCAGAAGATCAGCGCAAGGATTTTTATCTATATTTAGACGAGTTTCAAAATTTTACTACTGAATCTATTGCCACGATTTTATCAGAAGCGCGCAAATATCGTTTGGGTATGATTATAGCGCATCAATTTATCGGTCAATTATCAGAGCAGATTCGGGACGCGGTTTTTGGCAATGTGGGTTCGTTAGTCTCTTTTCGGGTGGGCGCGAATGACGCGGAGTTTTTGGTCAAACAGTTTGAACCGGTTTTTAACCAGCAAGATTTAATTAACTTAGATAACTTTAATTGTTGTGTAAAATTAATTATCAATAATCAAACGGCCTTGCCTTTTAGCATGGGGACTTATCCGCCGGTGAAATCAAATTTAGAATCAGCGGGAATGGTGAAGCAGTTGTCACGCGCCAGATTTGGCCGTGATCGGGCCGAAGTAGAACAGGAAATTATAAAGCGGGCGAATTTTGGTGCTGGCGTGGCGCCAGAACAGGTGATGACGCCCGGGGAAAGAAACCTTTGATTTTAGATTTATGATTTAAGATTTTAGATTTATAAATGTCATCGTCGTTGTCATCTCTAAAGAGCCTAATCGGCCTGAATCCATTTCAGGATTCACGGCGTTAATGCTGGATGCTGAAACTAGTTCAGCATGACGGCTCATCGTCTATGTCTTCATTTGAACACGCGGAACCTTCATTGGGATTGTTGATAAAAGAAAGCAGAGAAAAACAAGCGCGAATAGCGGAAAGGGTTTTTTTATTAAAGCATTTTTTTGAAGCGCTAAAAAAAATAGATAGCCAAGGTGGCAAATCTGAAGCGTCGCGCCTAGAAAAGATTTTAACTTATTTGAGTGATGATTCGTGTGAGCGATTAGCTATCCCAGAAAACAAAGAAGATCGGCAGGGGCTAATTGATTTGGTCGTGGAACAGATTGACGCTTTGGCTAAAGAATTAGAACAGGCGGAATCTGAAATGGCAACAGCGTGGCAGCGGTCTGGCAAGGAACTAAAAGATTATAAAGTCGGCAGTGAAAAGCCGGCGGGAGTTGTTGAGTTGGAAGAAAGGCAAATATTTCTTATCGGCGCGCAAAAAACATTACAATCTTTATTTAACGAATTAACGAGGTGGGGTATTTAGGTTTTGTTTTATAATTTTAACACATAACCGATGGTGGGTAGCGTGTATTTTAGTTGTCATTCCCGCGAAGGCGGGAATCTATACGACGATTAATTCGCCAAGCGTGGATTCCCGCCTTCGCGGGAATGACAAAAGACGTTATTCGCTGTGATTTTACACAGAAAGGAGGTGAAAAAATGGATCCAGAAAAAATAGGACTTTTTAAGTCCGGTATCGAAGCACCAGTAGTGGACATCGAAAAAGACAAGCAGGAGATTTTAAAAAATTTAGAAAGAGAGCTGGCTAACAAGCAACAAGAGTTGGCTGTTTTAGAGCCAGAGCTTTATCTTGCGCCAACCGAAGAGCTGACTGCTAAAAAAAGTCAATTAGAGCAAGAGATTGAGGCGATAAAAACTCAAAAATTAGCCCTGGTTCAAGAAGCGGCATCGCAATCGAAATCAATGCCGGAAACATTTTTAGAGAAAACCAACAAAGAGTTGGACGACATTGGCGAAAAATATAATACTAAGATTGCTGACGCTAAGGCACAGTCGCAGGCGGATCGGTCTATAGAGCAGTCTGTGGGTCAGTTTGAAACTTCAGACCAATTAGAAGAGGAAGCCACGCGAAATGATAAGCAAATAAAAAAAATGACCGTTGAGGCGGTTCCCGGCCAACCAGGGCTCGTTAAAGAAACCCCCGTAGAAAAGAAGTCAGTTCTGACCGAAATGTTTTTCAACCCCGAAGCGGAAAATCGCATAAAGGAAATTCAAGCAGAGTTAAATAG
>Ga0210019_1004397_pt1 | contig 12274 bp, 11 predicted proteins | sample CryGeyCG2114_020_2_FD_183969 | JGI IMG/M metagenome (GOLD analysis project Ga0210019, IMG submission 183969) | Groundwater microbial communities from aquifer - Crystal Geyser CG11_big_fil_rev_8/21/14_0.20 (SPAdes) (version 2) | ecosystem: Environmental > Aquatic > Deep subsurface > Groundwater ...
CCCCGCCGAACTTGCCCCGCTCCTGGAGGGAACCGGATTCTGGCTGATCGCCGCAAGCGGAGCTTTGCACAAAAAAACGGATATCGAACAGGCCTTTGAAAAAGCTCAGCCCTCTTCCGGCGCGGGCCAGCCAGGGCAACCCGATCCCGATCGAATCGTCCAGAAGGTGCTCTTCATGGCCCGGGGCGAAGGGGAAGCCGCGCCCGAAGACGGGGGGAGTGGACCGGGATACACGGTGCTCCTGCAAGGGGATCCGGAATTCCGGATCGGGGACCGGCACGATTTCGCCCGGTTGGGAGACCGCCTGCTCCGCTCCAGCGGATTGAGCAACGATAGCTTCATGGACCGGTGGGTCACCCGCTATTTTTCCCAGTTTCTCACTCGCGTGTTTCTGTTGACTCCCCTCACCCCCAACCAGATCACCTTCATCAGCCTGGTGATGGGGTTGGCCTCGGCGGTCCTGTTTTTTCAGGGAGGGTACACGATGATGCTCGCCGGGGCGATCCTGTTACAACTCTCGGCCTGGGTGGACTGCACCGACGGAGAGATCGCCCGGTTGCGGTTTCAGGAATCTCCCTTCGGAGGGGAGTTGGATATCATCGCCGACAACATCGTTCACTTCGCGGTATTTTTCGGGATCGGAATGGGGCTGTATTTTGAAACGGGCAACTGGATATACAAAGCCCTGGGCGGTGCGGCGGTGTTTGGAAGCATGGTGTGCTTCGGCATCATCAGCGCGCGGGTGATCGAGAACAAAAAAGCCGCCGGCCAGGGAATCTCCCGCACCGGAACGGATGCCCCGCAAGATCCAAGTCTGGTAGACGATCTGGCCAACCGCGATTTCACTTACCTTCTGCTGTTCCTCGCCGCCATCGGCCACACCTGGATCTTCATCACCCTCACCGGGATCGGATCCAATATCTTCGCCCTCCTGCTCATCCTGCAACGCCATCGCGCCCGCCGGGAATAACGATTCCGATCCCGCGGGGTCAATCCACCACGGGAACCGGACGCGGCAGATCGGTCGCGTCGAGGAATTTCTGCACCTCATCGAGGTGGTTCACCACCCGGCAGGGGGGCAGGGATTCGAGGAAGCGTTGTCCGTAACCGCGCCGCACCACCCGTGAATCGAGAATGGAGACGATCCCGGTATCGGTCCGCTTGCGGATCAGCCGGCCGAATCCCTGCTTGAGCATGAGGATGGCGCGCGGAATCTGGTAATGGGAAAAGGGATCGATCGCCTTGCGCCGAAGGTCTTCCAGCCGGGCCTCCGTCAGCGGTTCGTTGGGAACGTCGAAAGGGAGCTTGGTGATGATGACGCTGGTCAGGGCATCGCCGGGGATATCCACTCCCTGCCAGAACGAGGTGGTGCCGAAGATGACCGACGGGGTGGTTTTGAACTTTTCGATCATCTGACTGCGGGGGAGGTCGCCCTGCCTCAGCAAGGGCCAGGTTCCCCGGAGATCCTCCATCTGGACGAACACCCGGTTGAGAATGGAATAGCTGGTGAAGAGGATGAAGGTGCGCCCGCGGGAAAGGTGCACCAGTTCCCGGCAACGCTTCGACAAGGCCTCCACGTACACATCGATCTCTTCGGAGGGTTCGGGCAAATCGTGCGGGACGTACAGGAGCGCCTGGAGGGGATAATCGAAGGGGGAATCGAGGATCATTTCCTCCCGGGGCTCGTAGCCGATGCGTTCCTTGATGAACTGAAAATCGCCGTTGGTGGTGAGCGTGGCGGAGGTGAGGACCATTCGATCGATGCGGTTGAACACCTGCTCTTTCAATTCGTCGCCCACGTTGATGGGCACCCCCTGGAAGACCACCCGGGGAAAACGTTTGCGCTCGGCGATTTCCAGCCAGTACACATACTCGCTCATTTGCTGGTTGAGAAAAGCGGACAGGGCGTTTTCAATCTCGAAACACCGGTTGGCGGCGGCGGAGAGTTCCAGCCGGTCTTCCTCCCCTTCCACCAGGCCCTCCAGAATTTTCAACGATTCCCGCAACCGCACCAGGGGGTCCTGAAGCGGATTGGGAATTCCCGGCGGGCGGTAGAATCGAACCACGCGGTTCTTGCGCCCGAAATCTTCCAGGACAACCTCGAAGAGGGTTTCCGCCGCGCGCCGGGTTTTGGCCACGGCATCGCGAACCGCCCCCGTTTCGGGATGCTCCACGCGGCTCAGAATTCCGCGCTGGGTCTTCAGGTTGTACAGGCGGTCCAGAAAATAAAACAATCCGGAGTTGGAAATCTCGATCCCCAGGAAATGGGTGGCCGCCTCCTCCAGGTTCTGAGCCTCATCGAAAACCACCGCGTCGAACCGGGGAAGGATGGCCCCCTGGCTGGCCACGTTGGCGAAAAACAGGTGGTGGTTCACCACCAGCAGGTGGGAAGCAAACCACTTGCGCCGCTCCTTGAAGTAAAAACACGAGGAATACGTGGGACAGTTCTTTCCCATGCACAGGTCCTTCTGGCGGCCCACCTCCTCCCACACGGTGGACAGGGGATCGAAGTCGAGCTCCTCCTTCAATCCCGTCGCCGTCTGCCCCGCCCAATCGAAAATACGGCCCATCTGGGAATCGGCTTCAGGATCGGTGAACAGGCCCGCCTGGCCTGCCCGCTTGAGGCGGCGAAGGGAGAGGTAATTTTCATGCCCCATGCAGATCGAATAACGAAATGCCAGGCCCAGCTTCTGACGAATGAAGGGAATATCGTGGTACAAAATCTGTTGTTGCAGGTTCTTGGTGTAGGTGGAAACCACCACTTTTTTGTTGTTCTCGACCGCCCAGAGAACGGCGGGCAGGAGGTAGGCGAGACTTTTCCCCGTGCCGGTACCGGCCTCGGCCACCAGGTGGCTTCCGCTATCCAGGGAACGGGCCACCGCCTCCGCCAGCCGAACCTGCTGGAAGCGGAACTCGAATCCCGGCATGAGATGGGAGATCAATCCCTGTTCCCCGAAAAAGTCCAGAATGTCGCGACGATTCATAATCCCGCATGTTACGGGCACCGGCCCGTGCGGTAAAGGGAATTCTTCCGGGTTTGTTCCTGCAACTTATTGACGTAACAGGAGAAATCCCATATATTGTGGAATGGCCCTGCCCCGGCAAAGGGGCCGGTTTATTGCCGTCGCCTTTTCCCCGCAACCTGTTCCATCAGGAGACCTCCATGAGGATTCTTTCGCTCGCTCTTGTCATCGTTCTTCTCTCAGCCCCTTCGGCCCGCGCGGACCTGATCGATCAAAAGAAACTCCTCCGCAATGCGGTGCTCGTGGTGGAAGAGTTGATGATGTCGGAGGATGAGCACATTCCGCACGATTTAATCGCCAAGGCCAAGGGGATCGTCATTTTCCCCACCATGGTGAAGGGAGGGTTCATCATCGCGGGGCGATTCGGAAAGGGGGTAGCGGCCACCCGCGACCGGGAAACGGGAAAATGGGGAGCCCCGGCCTTCGTTTACACCATTGGCGGAAGTTACGGATTGCAGATCGGCGCCGAGGTGGTGGACCTGGTGCTCCTTCTCATGTCCGAGCGGGGCGTCGAGGGTTTGCTCAAGGATAAGTTCACGCTGGGCGCCGACGTGGCGGTGACGGCGGGCCCCACGGGGCGGCATGCCGAAGCGGCGACCGATATCATGTTCCAGGGCGAGATCTATTCGTATTCACGGAGCAAAGGGGCCTTCGCGGGAATCTCGATCAAGGGCACGGTCATCGTTCCCGACGCGAACGGCAACGACCAGTATTATGGCCAGCCGCTGGATGCCAAGGACATCCTTTTGCTGGACAAGGTTACGGGTCACGCTTCGGAATCGACCCGGCGTTTCCGGGAAGGGCTGGACCGCCTGCTGGGCTCGGGAATCCCGATGAACACCACGCCCCTTCCGGCCAATCCCTGAACCCGCCTCCGCCGAACCGGGTCAGGTGCTCCGCTCCAGTTTTTCCCGGATCCGCGCGCTCGCCACGTCGAGGCCGATCACGACCAGCGCGATGGAAAGCAGGGCCGTTCCCGCCTGATTATACTGAAGCAGATTGATCCATTGCTGAAGTAAAAAACCGATCCCCCCTCCCCCCACGAACCCGATGATGGTGGACATGCGCACGTTGATGTCCCAGCGGTAGAAACCCAGCGCCAGGAACTGGGGCACCACCTGCGGCACCACGGCGAACAACACGACCTGCACCGGCGAGGCCCCGGTGGCGGTGATGGCCTCGACGGGACCGGGATCGATGCTCTCGATCTGCTCCGAAAACAGTTTGCCCAGCGCGGCAATGGAATGCACTCCCAGCGCCAGCACCCCCGCGAAGGGGCCGATGCCCACCCACACGGCGAACAGGATGGCCATGATGAGCGGCTCGATCGAACGGAGCACGTTGAACAGGGTGCGAACCAGATAATAGATCCCCCGGCCCGCGGCGTGGCGCGTCATCAGGTTGCGGGCGGCAAGGAAACTGAGCGGGCCGGCCACCCCCACCGCGAAGGTCGTGGCCATGAGGGCCAGGAAAATGGTTTCCACCATCTTCTCGCCACACAGTTTCAAGGTTTCGCTGAAATGCCATTTGCCCGTCCTCCAGGTAAATACCGCGCGAACGGTTTGCACGTCGCCCCGCGCGGTCTGCGGCACGACGATCTCGCGAACGAAGGATCCATCGGGTCCGGCACGCACCTCGCCCAACGGAAATTCCTGCTCGATGGCGTTGACCCAGTAGAGCCTCCCGTTCGAGTTCGGGACCAGGCCCCTGCCGCTTACCGTGACGCGGTCGCCGATGTTTCCCGAAGCGGGGGACACCGCAAGCGTGCCCTCCGCCGGCCCGCCTCCGGAAACCACCGGCCCGGGTCCGTTCGGATTGAGCAGAAAGATCGCTTCGGGAGTCCGGCCCTCGGTCTCAAACGCCACGAGATCGGGTTTGAGCAGGTTGACCACGAGAGGCCGGACCAGGTGGATATCTTTGACGAGGACGCCCAGGTCGATCTGGGTCACCCGCCACCCATAGGCGTAAATGACCAGCGCGGCCAGGGCAAAGGCGAGAAACCGGGTGCGGGCATAAAACGGTTTACAGGTTTGCGTTGCATTCGATGTGGGAGGTACGTCCATGATCTGGGCCTCAACCGGCGACGGGAATCGAAACCATGAAACCGGAAAGGGGACGGAGAAGCAACTGTTTTGTTGTTCCCGGTTTACCGGGAACGGCTAATCCAGCTCGAATTCCTTCCGCCAGTCGGCATCTTCCTGCAAGGGAGGCTGCCCGGTTTTGTCGAGCACGAAGTTTTCCAGAATCAGGGTGTCCATTTCGGTGCGCATGAAGCAGAGATAGGCCTCCGCGGGCGCGCAGACGATGGGTTCCCCGCGAACGTTGAAGGAAGTGTTGATGAGAACCGGGCAACCGGTTTTTTCCTCAAACCGGCGGATCAACCGGTAATAGCGCGGGTGGGTGTCTTCGTGAACGGTTTGGATGCGCGCGCTGTAATCGACATGGGTGATGGCGGGAACCTGCGAACGGGGCACGTTGAGAAGGTCGATTCCGAACAATTGCTTCTGGCCGGGAGTCGTTGCGATGCGCTTGTCTTTCCGCACCGGCGCCACGAGGAGCATGTAGGGACTCTCCCCCTCCATCTCGAACCACTCGTGCACCTTGTTGTCCAGGATGGACGGGGCGAAGGGCCGAAACGACTCGCGATACTTGATCTTGAGGTTCATGACCGACTGCATGCGCGGACTGCGGGGATCGCCCAGAATGCTCCTCCCGCCCAGGGCCCGCGGGCCAAACTCCATCCTCCCCTGAAACCACCCGACCACCTTTTCATCGGTCAGACGATCCACCACGGCGTCCAGGAGATCGCCCTCGTTTTCATACCGCGTGAAGGGAATGTTCTTTTGCCTGAGGAACGTCTCGATCTGGTTGGAGTCATAACGCGGGCCGAGGTAGCTTCCCTTCATGCCATCGCGGCCATTAAATACGCGGGGCCGTTCGAGGACCTGATGCCAGACGCACAGGGCCACGCCGAGCGCCCCTCCGGCATCGCCGGCGGCGGGCTGGATCCAGATCCGGTCGAACACTTTTTCGCGGAGGATTCTGCCGTTCCCCACGCAGTTGAGGGCGACGCCGCCGGCAAGGCAAAGGTCTTTCATTCCGGTGGTCTTGCGCACGTGCCGGGCCATCCTCAACATGATCTCCTCGGTAACGGCCTGGAGGGACGCGGCGATGTCCATCTCGCGCTGGGTCAGGCGGGATTCGGGTTGCCTCGCGGGACCGCCGAAGAGGGCATCGAACTTCCGGCCCGTCATGGTGAACCCGCCCAGGAAGTTGAAATACTCCATGTTCATTCTGAAGGATCCGTCCTCCTTCAAGTCGAGGAGATGGTTGTAGAACCGGTCCGCATACCGGGGTTCGCCGTAAGGGGCCAGCCCCATCACCTTGTACTCGCCGCTGTTGACCTTGAACCCCAGGTAATAAGTGAGGGCAGAATACAGAAGACCCAGCGAATGAGGAAAGTTCAATTGCTGAATGAGTTCGACGCGGTGCCCTTTCCCCACGCCGATACTGCTGGTGGCCCATTCTCCCACACCGTCCATGGTGAGGATGGCGGCTTCCTCGAACGGAGACGGATAAAATGCGCTCGCGGCGTGCGATTCATGGTGCTCGGCAAACAGGACCGGCCCGCTGTAATCGAGTTGTTCGCGAAGGTTTTTGCGGGTCCAGAGCTTGTCCCTCAACCACAGGGGAAGGGCGGCCAGAAATTGCCGGAGCCCGGCGGGAGCGATGGAGAGATAGGTCTCCAGAATTCGCTCGAACTTGATGAAGGGCTTGTCGTAAAAACCGACGTAGTCGATGTCGTTGACGCCGATTCCCGCTTCCCTGAGACAATAGCTCACCGCACGGGCGGGAAACTCCGCATCGTGTTTCTTGCGGGTGAACCGCTCTTCCTGGGCGGCGGCCACGATCTCCCCGTCGCGCACCAGACAGGCGGCGGAATCATGGTAATAGGCTGAAATCCCCAGAATGTTCATAAACAATTCAGGGTGCGGTCAAAGGCTGAGCCCTTCGGCGGTGAACCACAAAAAAACCAGACCGGCCGCCAGAACGAGGCCATTGAGTTTCACGGCCAGGGAATGGGTTCGCCGGAATTTTTCCTCCAGCGCCTCGCGCTCGGTGGGGGACAGGGGTTCCTTCAACCGGGCTTTAAGCTTCCGGGCGTTGGGGTTGATCACGAGTCCGGCGAAAAAGGTGGCCACCAGCATCACCATGAGAAGAAGCATCTTGATTTCGCGCATCATCTCGGAACCGAGAATGAGGGTGATGAGGGTGAGGATGCCGCAGACGTATCCGATCTTGTAATAGCGGGGAAAGAGGATGCCCACCACCTCCCCGGCCTGTTCGCGGTCGAGCGCCTTGAAAACGGCGGGAGCGGCCAGAAACGAAAAAAACAGGATGCTCCCGATCCAAAAGACCAGGCTGAAAATGTGGACGAAACTGATGAGGGTGACCAGGATCATGCGGAATGGGGTCCCGCCACGGCTTGGGCGATCTCGTGGAGGATGTTTCGGGCGGCGGACACGGGATCTTTCGCGTCGCGGATGGGGCGGCCCACGACAATATGGTCGGCGCCGAGTTCGATGGCCTTCGCGGGGGTCACGATGCGGGCCTGGTCATCCTGCTCCACCACGCTTTCGGCGGACCGGATCCCGGGAACCACGACCTTGAAGTCCGCCCCGCAGGCGCGTTTTACCCCCTCCACTTCTTCCCCGGAGCAGACGGCCCCCACGCAACCGGCGTCGCGCGCCAGCCGGGCCCGTTCCAGAACCTGCCGCTTGAGGTCGATGTCATCCCGGAAACCGAGCATGGCCAAATCCTCCGGTCGATGACTGGTGAGCAGGGTGACGCCCAGCACCTGGAGTCCGGAGGCCGCAACCTCACGCGCGGTTTCGAGCATCGCGATCCCGCCGGAGGTGTGAATGGTGATCATTTGCACCTTGAGGCTGGAGGCCGAACGCAGGGCTCCGCGAACCGTGGCCGGGATGTCGAACAGTTTCAAATCCAGGAAGATTCCGGCGGAGGTGTGCTCCTGCACCGCGCGCACGACCTCGGGTCCCTCGCGCACAAACAGTTCCAGCCCGACTTTGAAATAGCCCACGAGCCCGTCGAGAAGCTTCACGAAACGGACCGCCTCCGCGCGGTCGGGAACGTCGAGGGCAAAAATCAACCGGTCACGGATTTCGGGCGAAATGCTCATAAGGGGACGGAGTAAATGTTGAAATTAAAATACTTTTAAACCTTTTCGAGAACAAAATTTAAACCTGACTGTGCCGGATGGATCCTTTGGTGGATCTTTAATGTTTTCTCAAAGTAGTCCACCTGTTGTTTCGTACAAAATGACAATAGCTCTGTGAGATCTTTATCGGACCGCAAGGTAAAAAATTTCCTCTTAAGGGATAGATAGACTGCTACGGGCTTATTTCGAATTAAGAGATTAACAATGTTATTCAACGTCCCTTTACTTTTTCCATCCCATACCATAAAACCGTAATCCGCTTCGTCACTCATTTTCTCGTCGCGTATGGAATAGAATTGAAAATCTTTATGGGTTCTATTGATTTGGACATATCGTATCTCCCATCCTCCTACATTATTTCTGCACTTGCTTCCCGCACAAAAAATCAGAACATTTTGATAGGATTTTTCAGCCAGATATTTTTGCATCGCCAAGTCTGCCCCATTGGCTTCCCCAATTAAAACCAGATATCCGGAGGATATGATGTTATCCGCCCTCTCCAAGATAGCTTGGTTAAGCCTCCCTAACTTTCGGGAACCCCCAAAAAATACCTTCGTCATCGATTCACCTTGTCCTAGTCACCGCCAGAACATAAACATGGCTTGCCTCTCCCGAAGTTTTAAGCAGGGAAGAAACCTCATTCATAGTGGCTCCGGAGCGAAACAAGTCATCAAACAAAAGAACCTTTTTCCCCCGAATTTTTGAAGGGTCCGCCTGAAAAACACCCGCTAATAGTTTCCTTCGCTCAATGGGGTCATACACATTCTTTAACTGCGGAGTATTTTTAATTTTGGTCAAGCCATTTGGGCAATATTCAACCCCTGAAATTCTTGCCAGTTTATCCGCCAAAACGATAACGGGCTGAACCTTACGTTTATTGGAAGGAGGGACTGGGACAATTACCTCGATGGGCCAGTTTATACGGAATCTCACAAAATTGGCCACCGTTCTCACGATTCCCTCAATTACGGATTGATCTTCACGGTACTTTAATCGATACAAAAGTTCGCCAAGTTCCGTACGCTTTGTATCGTACTGCGGATGCCCAAATTCATCGTACCCGGCAAAGTCGCTACTCACCGTGTGAAAATCAAGAGCATAACCGGCATCCCATTGACCCTTGATAACCATGGGCGAAATATGGATTTCGGGCGAAATGCTCATAAGGGGATTGTAGATGGCGCGGTGCGGGGAGTCAACGCCGATCGATGATCCCGTCTTCAGCCAGGATCCGGCCGTCATTTCAAAATGAAGTACTCCAGATAACGGGTCATCACCGAGCCATCGTCGATACGGGAGGGATCGTAGGAGGGAACTTTGCCGGAGAGTTCCTGGAGAATCATGTGGGGTATATCCGCCCCGGCGGCGAAGGCGTGTTCCGCCCCGCTTCCCAGTCTCAGGTTGACGTCGGTGATCCAGAACCGCCCGGCGGCATCGAGAAGGCCCTGCAGGCAACAGGGACCTTTTAACCGCAACACGCCCGCGGCCTTCCGTGCCGCTTCGATCAGGGCGGGATTCATCTCGATTCGGCTGACTCCCACCTCCCCTCCCCGCACTTCAAGCCGCTCCCGGGACACGAACACCTCCGGAGCCCCGTCTTTCCCGATGAAGACATCGACGGTGAATTCTCTTCCGTCGATATACTGCTGGATCAGGTGATGGGGATACCGGGACCGGTAATAATGCAAGTCTTCCGCGTTATGGATCGAAAAAACGTCCTTGCCTCCCTCGCCCCGGCGTTTTTTGGCGAGGAGAGGAAATTCGGCCTTCCCGGAAGGGGAATAAACTGCCGGAGTCAACACGCCCCCGGATTTGAGCCGTTCGAAGAGAATCTGCTTGTCGTGGCATATTTCGACTGTCTCCGGCGGGGAAAGATAAAGATGGAGTCCGGAATCCGCAAATTCGGAGCGGTGGGAATCGAGGAACTCGACCGCTTTATTGTTCATGGGGAGAACGGCCCGGGCCGCCTCCGCCGAGACGATTTCCAACAGGGCTTCTCTGCACCCGGGCTGGGCGAACAGGGGAATGAGGTGAGCCCGGTCGGCCACCTGCAGGGCCGGGGCATGGGGGTTGCTGTCGACGGCAACCAGGTCGAAGGGAAACCCCGCGAGATCCCGGGCCCGCACGAAGGACCGCACCAGTCCCGCCTTCCAGTGCGGCGCCAGAAAAAGAAGAGCATTGCGTTGCATGGGCGGTGGTTCCCTTCCGTGAATCGGGCGCCCGGCCCGGGGTTAACTGCTCAATTGAGCGATATAATGAAGAATCCGCGCCGAAGCCCCCCAGATGCGGTGATGGCCGAACCAATACGCAAACATCTGCTCCGAGGGTTTGTAGCCCACATCCCTCTGTTGGGTGGACAGGAGCGGGGTGAGGGGCATTTCCAGGACCTCTTCCACCTCCCGGGACGAAACTTTGCCGAACACCGGCGGCTCTTCCATGAGAGCGACAAAAGGAGCCACATCGTAGCCGGAGAGGGTTTCCACCTGCGGGAGCCGGCCCATAACGTTGAATTCGCCCACCTCGATTCCCAACTCCTCATGGGTCTCCCGCAGAGCGGTGGCGAGAAGATCGCCGTCCTGTTCCTCAAAAACACCGCCGGGAAAAGCAATCTCGCCGCCATGCTGAACCATGATCCTCGCCCGCTTGATCATGAGCACGTGGGTGCGGTTGTATTTCGGATACAGCATCACCAGCACCGCGGCCCGCTGGGGATGCACCTCCACCGCCTCCTTCACAATGGGATAAAAATGCCGGAGCCTGGTTTTAAAAACGAAAAGATCCATTCCATTTCAATGTCCGGAAGCCGGAAACTACCGCCCGGATGATTTTCCTCTCCCCCACACCGTCTCGTATTCCCCGGGATCGAACCCAACGGTAAGCCCCGATTTGTCCACCGCGACGGGGCGTTTGACCAACCTCCCGTTCGATGCCAAAAGATCGAGCGCTTCGTCTTCGGTCATGGTTTTCAGCTTGTCCTTGATGTTCAATTCCTTGTACTGGACGCCGCTGGTGTTGAACAGTTTCCCGAGCCCGCGTTCCTTGAGGGCCCGCTTGAGAATGGCTTTCGGGGGCGGATTTTCCGTGATATCGATTTCCTGGTACGGGACCTTGTGATCATCCAAAAATTGTTTGGCTTTTCGGCAGGTTCCGCATTTATTATAAGAATAGAATTGCATGCGACGGTTCTCCTCCGGTTGCGTAGAGCTTGCACATGCCATTTTATCCTAATACCGCCCCCAATGGTTATCCAAACCCGGGGGATTTCAACCGGGCGGTTCTTCCCCGGAAAATTGATAATATACTATATATTGTGGTGGAGGATCTTATTGATACTTTGGATGGTATAATTTCACTTTACTTCCCCCATTCATTCCGCTAATCTCAAACAAAATTGTTGTCCCAAGATTAAAATTTCCGGGCCTCCACACGCTATGTACCTCAAAAGTCTGGGTTTAGAAGGTTTTAAGTCATTCGTCGATAAAACGGAGATGTATTTTACTCCGGGATTCACCGCCATTGTGGGTCCGAACGGGTGCGGCAAGAGCAATGTCTCCGACGCCATCCGCTGGGTGATCGGCGAACAAAGCTCCAAATCCCTGCGGGGAACCCGCATCACCGACCTGATTTTTAACGGAACCGGATCGCGCAAACCGGTCAACCGGGCGGAAATCTCCCTCACCCTGAGCAATGTTCCGGAAGGACTCCGAATCGCCAACATTCCCAACCTCGCGGAAGAGATCCGCGTCACCCGGTGTTACCACCGGTCGGGGGAGAGCGAGTTTTACATCAACCAGGTCCCCTGCCGGCTCAAGGATATCACCGACTTCCTGCTCGACGTGGGGATCAGCCCGAAGGTGCTCTCCGTCATCGAGCAGGGGCATATCCAGGACATCATCACTTCCAAGCCGGAGACCCGGCGCATCCTCATCGAGGAAGCGGCGGGGATCCTCAAATACAAGCACCGCCGGAACGAAGCGCTGAGAAAGCTGGAAGCCTCCCAGCAAAACCTCGA
>Ga0210019_1004398_pt1 | contig 12270 bp, 14 predicted proteins | sample CryGeyCG2114_020_2_FD_183969 | JGI IMG/M metagenome (GOLD analysis project Ga0210019, IMG submission 183969) | Groundwater microbial communities from aquifer - Crystal Geyser CG11_big_fil_rev_8/21/14_0.20 (SPAdes) (version 2) | ecosystem: Environmental > Aquatic > Deep subsurface > Groundwater ...
TGACCAAATGTTGCGGATTACTTTGCGTAAGTATAATATCTCCTGCTTCAACAGCAACATCGGTTCCTGCTCCTATAGCAACACCAACATTAGCTTGAGTGAGCGCCGGAGCGTCATTTACTCCATCACCTGCCATGATTACTACATTTCCTTTTTCTTGTAGTTCCGTAATATGCTTGTACTTATCTTCTGGCAATACTTCTGCAAATACCAAATCAATACCTAGTTGTTTGGCGATAGGAGCTGCAGCCGCTTTTGTGTCTCCGGTTAGCATGGCTACTTTTACGCCTAGTTTATGTAATTCATCCACCGCTTGCTTAGACTCTTCCTTTACCTCGTCACTTAAGGAGATAACGCCAAGTATCAAGTCTGAACTAGCCACGAACACCGGCGTTTTGCCCGCACTAGATAGCTCTGACAGTGCTTGGTCTGACTCAACCGTCCATACGTGCTGCTCTTCCATAAGGCGTTGATTACCCACAAAATACATCGATCCCAAAAGATTCGCCTGCATTCCACGACCAGCCACATTCTTCACATCTTTTGCCTCTTTTATCTGAACATCTTGCTCTTTTAGATAACGTAAAATTGCCATGCCAATCACATGCGAAGAATGCGATTCAATTGATCCAGCAATCTGTAACAAATCAGCTTCCGTTCCATTAAAAACATTCACATCCGTGACGCCAAATTCACCTTTGGTAAGTGTTCCCGTTTTATCAAATACCACGTAATCGGCTCCTTTAACCACTTCAATTTTTGCCATATCCTTAATAAAAACACCGTTATTTACGGCAAGTTTGGTGGCAATAGTTGATACCGTAGGGATAGCAAGACCGAGTGCATGAGGACAGGCAATGACTAAAACAGTAATTGCAAGGGTCGCTGCAAAAACAAATGGCTGAGCCGCAATGAGTGACCAAAATAGTAAAGTAATAATAGAAACAGAAAGAGCAGAAAATGTAAGCCACTTGGCGGCTCTGTCTGCTAACTTTTGTGCCGATGGTTTAGTCTTTTTAGCCTGAGTAATAAGTAATTGGATCTGACCAATAGTTGAAGATTCCCCAACTCGCAGGAGTCTAATCTCGACTGATCCATCAAGGTTAATTGCACCTGCAACAACCTCGGATCCTATTGTTTTTTCGACGGGTTTTGATTCTCCTGTAATATGTGATTCATTAAAATTTCCACCGCCTTTAATAACTTCCCCATCCGCTGGAGCTTTTTCTCCCGCTCTCACAACCACAATATCGCCCTCTTTCAGTGTTGCAAGCTCAACATCTTTCACGTCATCTCCAATTTTTATATGTGCGAGTTTTGGAAGTAACTTTGCAACTTCTTGCAAAGCATCACCTGCGGCTGTAGAGGATTTAGCTTCTAAAAAGTGGCCGAACAATAGTATCCAAATAAGCGTCGAAATTTCTAAATAAAACTCCACTTCAAGGGCAGGGAGAAATGTCGATGCTGCAGAAAATAAATATCCCGATCCTACTCCAAGGGAGACTAAGGTCATCATGCCATATTGCTTCATCGCAATTTCCATTTTGGCGTGCTCAAAAAAAACTAGGCCAAAGTAGAAAATGACGCTGGCAATGCCAAACTCTAACAGAGGACGCAAGACAAAATCAGGTACTCCTAAAAATTTTACCGCCGGCTCCGAAAAAAGTGCGAGAGGAACGAGTAGGGCAGTGACAATAAAAAAACGTTTCAGAAAATCTGCCGCTGCTTCTGGTGTTGCCATCATACTGGCATGGTCGTGCTCTGTTTCACCGCTGTCCATTGAGCTTTCAAGCACTAAGTCCATGCCCCCACACTTAGGACACTTTCCTGGTTTATCCTCATGAATTTCTGGATGCATGGGACAGGTGTAATAATCGTTTTTGCTATCCATATCGTTATGATGATTATAGTCCATTTCGTGATTCATTTGTTTATTTTGACAACAGGCATGATTTCCCTTATGGTCTCCTCCACACTTCTCCTGACCGTTTTGGTTGTGATTGTCACAGCAACTCATTCTTTTTCCTTTCTCTCTTTATGGGATTGTTTAATGAAAAAGTAAGCTCCGGTAAGCAAAAAAATAATCAGAGCTATCCAGGTGGCACCCGCCAGCAAACCATGAATATTTGAAAATCCCCCGTAACCCATCATCGAGCCAAATTCCACCATGCCACTATCCATCATGCCGTGAGCACTAACCGCACTACTTCCAATAAAAACAGATGCAGATATGGCAGCAAACAGTATTGGGCTGACAATTAATTTATTCATAGTCACTTTGTAGCATACACTTGATGAAGCTAAGATGAAAATCACGCGGACGTAGACATGCAGGGCCGTGAAGTAATGACCCAGTTAATATAACTTATTGGTAACCACGTAATTTTTGTTGTAGGTAGTAACGGGATCCCACGATGCACTTACCGCAACACCGCACGCACGATCAGCTTTGGCTTCATCATTAACAGTCGGTTCTTCTAGCTGAGTAAACAGCGCATACACTTGGTCGCCCTCACATAGCACAATAATGTGCCCACCAGTAATACCTAATGTTGGATCAGCAACAACATTTACTTCAAGATATCCTTCGGCTTTGAGAACTTCGATAATCGAATCAGCATAGTAGTTTGGTTCAGTTGTGGTATTGGCAGTTATCCATCCTTCGCCTTCATGGCTGGAGTGTCCAGCATTTGCCACACGATACGTATTATGCTCAAAATAGTACTGTTTTAATGCAAGCTGAATCTCAGCCAAATCGGATTTTCTTTTTGCATCACGACCACGAGCTATAGCACCATTAAAAGAGGCTATGCCAATACCCGCCAATAAACCAATAATCACGATTACGACTAACAGTTCAATCAGTGTAAAACCGTGATGTTTATTGACAGGAGAAAAAAGACGATGAGACGATGTCATCTTATTATCAAGATAGCATGGAACGATCTGCACGTAAACGGTTATACCTTAAGGTTTCTGAACCATCTCCTCATATTATACCGATAAAAAAACGTTAGCATGAGGCCATGTCTAGAAACGCTGCCTTTGCACTCTTTGAACTACTTGTCGTCATTGTCTTTACTAGACTTGACCAAACGAAACTGTAAAAATTACATTACACCTTCTTCCACCGAACGCCGCCTTTTGTGTCGTCAACTTCAATCCCTTGTGATTTCAACTCCTCGCGTATTTTATCCGCGCCATCGTAATCTCCCGCTTTTCTCTTTTCTTCTCGTTGCTCAATCAAATCTAAAACGTGCGTATCAAACACAACTCCAGTATCAAAACTAATAAAATCAAAAAAGCTATTAAGTTGCTTAAAGTATTCAAGCGTTAACATGCCTGCCATTCCATCACTGTTTCTGGCCTTAATATATTCAAAAATACGCGCCAGTGCTTGAGGCGTATCAAAATCATCATCAAGATGATTTGTTACCCTCGTTTTAAGGTCTTCAAGTAATGCATGCTCCTTCTCGGGTGACTGTTCTGCATCAAGTTTATAGACACATTCATTAATGCGTGTTACCGAAGCCTTTGCTTGTTCAAGCGAAGTCTCATCAAAATTTATCTGGGTTCTATATCGATTACTTATAAACAAGTACCGCAATGTTTTGTAATCATACTTAAGTAATGCATCATCAATCGTCAAAAAGTTTCCTTTGCTCTTTGACATCTTCTCATCGTGAATATTTAAAAACCCTGTGTGCATCCAATAATTAACAAGCGGTGATTTACCCGAAACTGATTCCATCTGTGTAATTTCCGCTTCATGATGAGGGAATATAAGGTCTGTTGCGCCTCCATGAATATCGTATTGCGCGCCAAAATAATGTTCAGTTATAGCCGTATCTTCAATATGCCAACCAGGACGACCTTTTCCTAACTCAGTTTCCCACGATGGCTCGTTGGGTTTTGAAAACTTCCACAAACAAAAATCGTTTGCACCGCGTTTTTCGACACTTGCATCAATACGAGACACTGCATCTTCGGCTTGCAACTGAGAACGCTTAGACAACTTTCCATATTCAGCAAATTTTGAAATCTCAAAATAAATACCGTCACTGATCTGGTACGCGTAACCCTTTTCCATCAAACGTTTGACCTGCGACACGATCTGGGGGATAAAATCAGTTGCCTTTGCGTATTCAGTCACACTGTCAATATGAAGCTGGCGCATGTTGTCAACGTAAATCACTCGAAACGCTTCGGACAGTTTTTTCCAATCAGTATGTGCATCAGCTGCTCGCTGAATAATTTTATCGTCAAGATCAGTAATGTTTTGCAGATAAAACACGTCGTACCCTTTGTACCTCAAATATTTGGCAATAAAATCAAACTGCGTATACGTTTTTGCATGGCCTAAATGTGGGTAATCATAGACCGTAGGTCCACACACAAACAGGTTAACCTTGTTTTCATCAATCGGCACAAACTCCTCTTTTTGTTTGGTGAGTGTATTAAAAATCTTCATAAACCAAAACTAATCTGCACAAACATACCTAAAACCTTCCAATCGTTTTTCATTTTCTTCCGGCGCAAAAAACTCTGCCGTTGATTGTGCGTGTTCACGAGAAAACTGCGATCCATGACACGATAGGGCTTTAATTTTTGTATTGAGATACATAGTAACATCAAAATATACTATGTCGGGATGATCAAAGTGATCAACAATAAGATACTGTGCAACACTGTGACTTGAAACACCTTCAATGCCTAACTGATCAGGGGAAAAAAATAAATCACGTGAATACGGGTAACTTGCATCAATCGTTGATTTTCCGGTATTACGATGATCTCGATGATTGATCCACGATTCCTCTTCATCAAAACGAATAAACACATCCTCAGGATTGTGCGTCACTAAAAGATCTGGCTTAAACTGCCTGATTTGAAACGCGATACTTTTTATGACCTCTAGATTATTTTCCACACTTCCATCTTCATACCCCAAAAATACATTATCTTCGGGTTTCACACCAAGAATGTTCATCGAGTTTTCATTTTCAGCTTTTCTGGTTTTTGCTAACTCATCTTGGGAGATGTCCATATCTCGCGAACCTTTATCTCCACCGGTAGTTTTGACTATTCTGACTTGTTTACCTTCAGCAGTAAGCCTAGCAATGAGCCCACCACTAAAAACCTCAGCATCGTCAGGATGAGCGTACACAAACATCACGCGTTTTTTGTCACCAAAGATTTTCTCAAAACTGCAAGTCTTCATGATTGAATTATACAACAATCTTTGGATCGAACGCTTTACTGTCTGAGAAAAGTCTATGCACCTATATAGCTAGTCCAAAACCAAACGAAACCAGGAATCGTCTTGGCATTTTTGTTATAATGATACGGTGAAACTATCAAAACAATTAACAACCGTAACAACACTCTCAAAAACTCTGTTTGCAATATTATTCATATCACTACCACTCGTCGGATTTTTGCTCGGGATGGAGTATCAACAAAAAATTACCCCTCCTATCGATTATGAAGCAATGAGAGAAGATGTTTTGTTCGAATTTGGAATCGGCGCAACTCCTCACAATAATTACATTGCGTACACATCGAATGGGTTTGAACCAAACGTTAAAACTTTTAAGGCAGTAACCACATATCCCAACAGTACTGAAAGCGGAATTTTAGTGTGGGAAAATAATTCTGATGAGGTCGTTGAAATTGCCGTAGACCCTCATCCACATCACAATGGCAACCGCGCAATTACCAATGGTGAGTTTTCCCTCATACTTGAACCTAATACCGCACAGGCACTAACAATAACTAAAACTGGTACATACACCTACCACAACGAAAGAAATCTTTCACAGACTGGTACCGTTGTCGTAGAATAATCCTTCGCATTTGCGCGCTGTGAATACAAGATATACAATTACGCCTACATGGTCCTAAACCCATATCGCCCGATTACCAAAGCGGTCATTGCAGTTGCTGGCTATGGAACACGCTTCTTACCTGCAACAAAAAATCTACCAAAGGAGATGCTTCCAATTATCGATAAACCGATCATTCATTACTTAGTTGAAGAAGCAGTTGCATCGGGCATAACCGACATCATCCTCGTAACTCGCGCAGGTCAACATATTATGGAAGATTACTTTGACAACAACCTTGAGCTCGAACATGTACTTGAAGAAAATGGAAAAACTGATCATCTCAAAATAATCCGCGACATACCCAAGATGGCAAACTTTATATATGTACGCCAAAAAAAGCATCTACCCTACGGCACCGCAACTCCAATCCTTGTAGCTCAAAACCTGATTGACAAAGATGAAGCATTTGTGTACATGTCGGGTGATGATGTTACTCTTGCCAAAACCCCAGTCACTAAACAGTTGATCGATGTGTACGAAAAATATCACCCGTCAGCAGTTCTGGCTGTCCAAGAAGTCGCAAACGAAGATGTGAAACGATACGGAACAGTAAAATATAGAAAGAGTCCTCTTATTCCTTTCGAGATTGAAAGTGGTGCAGAAAAACTTCCTTTTGGACAAGCACCATCAAATATGGCGCAGTTCGGTAGACTCATACTCACCAACGATGTGATGATCGAAGCACAAAAAATGAACACCGGAAAGGATGGTGAGTTTTGGATGATTGATGTCCTTAACGCACTCGCGCAACAAGGGAAATCAGTAATAGCACAACCAATTGAGGGGGAATGGCTCACAACGGGTGACCCACTTAGATATTTGCAAACAACGTTTAAGTTCGCTCTTAAACGAGACGATTTGCGCGATGATCTTCTCGCATTCATCAAAAAAGAAACGTCATAAGTTTACCAGTAATTTATTTGCGCACTGTATGCGTAAGAGATACAATTCATAATATATGAAACAACCCGTTAGAAAAGCAGTTGTTACCGATGGGGGATACGCGACCAGATTTTTCCCGGTCACCAAAACCGTTCCCAAATGCATGCTACCCATTATCGATAAACCCATCACTCAGATCGTGATTGAAGAATGCATGGAAGCCGGTATAACCGAAATTATTCTTGTTGCGACCGAAGAGGGAAGAGCTATTTATGATGATTATTTTCACAACAACTCACAACACATTCACGAACAACTCGTAAAACAAAATAAACCTGCACGATTTGAAAAAATTCGAAACGTCTACAGTCTGCCAAATATTATCGTTATAGCGCAGAATAAAAATCTTCCCTATGGCACAGCTTCTCCTATTATTTCCGCACTTCCATATATTGGAGACGAACCGTTTCTTCATGTTCAAGCTGACGATGTAATTGTCGGAAAATCAACGTGTAAAGAATTAGTAGACACATATTTAGCGTCCGATGATGACGTGATGGCTATTATAGCTGCACAAGATATTCCAAACGTTGATGTTACCAGGTACGGAATTGTAAAACTAAGAGAGGGAACACAAAATGAACTCGACTCAATCATAGAAAAACCTACGAAAGAAGATGCGCCTTCAACCCTTGTAAGTTTTGGCCGCTATCTCTATACACCCATGATTAAAAAATATTTGTCACCTGATAAAAAAACTTTGGTAAAGACAATGAGCTGTGGATGGTTGACGCAATATGGAGAATGGCGAAGCAGCATAAAGTGTTAGTGAAACCGATCTCGGGTCAATGGAAGACTACAGGCGATCCTAATAATTATCTACAAACGGTAATCGAGTGCGCCCTTCAAGATGAAGATTTTAATGGCGATTTTAAAGAATACCTTACGGCCCTCACTAAAAACCTCGAGTAGTTGCTAGTTACCAATTACGAATTACGATTTACGCCTGCCCGCCGGTGAGGCGGGATTTACGACTCCCACGTTTCAAGCGAATTCATAAAATATCTTACGCCTTCTAACCATTTATGATGGGTTGTTGCACTTGGAGGCGTATATTTTGTTTCAATTTTTTCAACGGTATCAAAACCACGATTATAATATTCCTCTCGCAATCCACGGGCGACTCGATCAATTCCCTCATCCCACGATAAAAAGTTTGCACCAGAATTTTGACCCGTATACACCGCCCAACCAAATGCATTGAAGCTATCTTTTGGAATAGCGCGCCCGCATCCGCTTTCTTTGCATGCGATTGCAGGCAAAAGAGTCCACGGAAGATTGTATGTATCTGCTGCTGTAATAAATGTTTGGGCAGGCATAGGTGAACGATAATGGGCAAGAAACGCCGACAGTTTAACTACGCGCAAATCAGCAGATGATATTCTCTGACCCAACACTGTTCCTTGCTCAGGTACCGAAGTAAACAGATGATACGCTTCTTGCTGCGGCTCAACGAGCGCAATAGGGGGGGATTTCATATCGTCATTCGCTAACAGTAAAACAAAAACATACATCACGACAACACTCATACCAAGCCATGCGGGCAATAAAAATACTGCTTTACCTAAAGAAACGGGAGATCGTTTTTTGTGTTGTGTTTGCATTATTGAACTTGAATTACGGGTATTGAAAAAAACTTCAGATCAATATCGTATCCCAATTTATCTTCGATATCAGACTCGAGTCTACTCGTTGCACCTTGGTAAAAACTTGACGGGGCTTGAACCATTACACTTATTATATAACGATCTACGTTTTGTTTCTCGCTCAAAGAAATAAGTCGCGCATCTTTATAATCTTCCAGAAAAAGTTTTACCGTTTGCTCAACAATTTTCTGACGGTTCATGTTGGTAATTGCGTTGTAAAAAAACATCGACAAGACAAAAAGGATAACCATGAAAAATGCTAGGGTTATGGTTACGTTACGCGTCACATCTTTTTTGTTCTTTTTTGTTTTTACTTTTGGAAAACCAAGCAGCGAAAAAACAACACTCGATGCAACAATAACCGATATGAGATTTGCCGCATATAGAATAAACGAACCCCACACAAGCTCATAATTTCCTGTGGCAATCGCAAATCCGGTGATGGCAAGAGGGGGAACGAGTGCTGCAGCAACAGCAACACCGGTCAGTGACGCAAATCGTTCTTTTTCAGAGACTGCATATGCGCCTGCTGCACCCGAAGCAAGAGCAACAATAAGGTCAATAAGGGTTGGCGTTGTACGAATTGAAATCTCGTTAGTAACTTCATTAAACGGTGTAAATAAGGTTACGATCCACGACAAAACCACCACAACAATTGTACTTTTAATAATAAGTCCAACCGTGTGCTTTAACAAAGAATGGCTATTTGTAACAACTGCCATACCAACACCGATGAGAGGATAGAGCAGTGGGGCAATAATCATTCCACCAATAATTACGGCCGCTGAATTAAGAAGAAGTCCAAATGTTGTAATGATGACCGACAGCGAAAGAAATAAATAAAACCCATGCGAAGCTTTGCTTTCTTCTTTTAATCTTTCAATAAGACCTTCTCTTTGATGAAAGTCGAGTTTTTGAACCTTAAGCGGGGCAGGTGCTTTCATACGTTTTGATTGTACTATATTTGCAAGAACGAAAGTTTTACCCCTGTGGAGTTTGCTATGCAAAGTCCTAAACATGTATGCATGTACTCATGCAACTTGTGTGGTGGGTGATGACAGACTCGAACTGTCGACCTCTACGGTGTGAACGTAGCGCTCTACCAACTGAGCTAACCACCCTCAAACCCTACGGGTTTGTTTGAGTTTTTGGAAAAACTCATCTCTACCTACATGGTTTGCAAAGCAATTCTATTGTGGTAATTTTAACTCATGCAAAAAATTATTCCAAAGCACTTTGGCTTTACCCTTATTGAACTAATGGTAGTTATCGTAATTATTGGAATTCTCTCAGGTATTGGACTCGCAAGTTACACTGGCACAATAACCAAAGCAAAAGTTGCAGAGGCTCAAACTTACCTTAAGGATTTACGAGATTCCATACGCATCGCGCATATTTCAACCGACAAATATCTTGGCCAAATTACAGGAAACTGGTGTTCTGATTGTGCCTGCAGAAGCATGAACCTAAAAGACATTGCCACAACAAACTCGTGTTATACCATAGCACTTAGCGCAATTACAAAAATTGAACAAGCTACCGATGGAGTGGTAACCGGCGTAACCAACAATATTCGTGACCCATGGGGAGGTCCCTATTTAATTGATGAGAACGAATGGGAATGGGCAGCAACACCCTGCAGGAAAGATGTCATTCGATCTGCTGGCCCGGATAGTCTCCTTGGAACCGCTGATGATGTTGTCGTAACACTTGGGTTTAGCAAAAAGTGTCCTTAAACCTTGGTAGAGCATACCTATGACAAACTTTCTTGAACGAATACTTGGCAATCATAAAATAGCCCAAACGGTACTTGTGACCATAATTCTCGTTGGAATTGTTGGCACAATAATTCTGATTTCTTCATCTATAGCTCCAAAAACAACACAACCCACCAATGAGCTCATTAATGCAGAACAACCAATGCCCTAATCACATGAAAAAATACGGATTTACACTCATAGAACTTTTGGTCGTAATCGTTATCATTGGATTATTATCCAGTATAGGAATTGCGTCATTTACCGGCGCCATATCAAAATCCCGTGATGCACAAAGAAGATCCGATTTAAAAGAGATTAGCCAAGCACTTGAGCGATATTATCTTGACCACGGAACGTATCGACTAAGCGATTATGGTGCTGGTTGGAGCGCAACAAAGTGTGGATGCGGATGGGCAGGATATGAAACTGGTCCTGGCACCTATTATGTGCAAGCGGTAACACGAGGTTTGTATGATGATGGCCTCGTTGAAAAACCACTGGTGGATGATCCAACGCAACGCCCGGGATATATGCTATACATCTGTGAAGGTGGCAATGTGTACGGACTTTCCGCAACCTTAGAAAACCCAACACCCGAAGGTATTTCCGACGCTAAAAAAACATGCAATGGTACCGGTTCAAATGGAACTGTTGACCGCTACGGTAAAAATTACGCCGTTGGAAATGCACGTTGTGATGTGGATGCGACATCGTCCTGCCCTGATGCAGATGGAAAATTCAAACCATGAGCATCATTCATCACACTAAAACCAAAGGGTTTACACTTATAGAACTGTTAGTCGTAATTGTAATTATTGGACTACTTGCCGGCATCGGTATTGCATCATTTCAAGGTTCTCTCCAAAAAGGCCGTGACAGTGTACGGTTATCAACAGTAAAGGAAGTAAAAGATGCAGTCATACGGTATTGGGTTGATAACGGAAATTATCCTGGTACAACTCATTCGTATGGTGAAGGTAGTCCAAACTGCGGTGGTTGGGATTCTTCTCGTGAAGATACCGACGGCGATGGGATTTCGTGGGTTGATCCTCTGGTTACTGATGGTTATTTAGAGTCGGCGCCTCGTGATCCAAGCTTAGACAGTTCATCAACAACAGGGTGTGGTAATTACGACTACTACCGGTACGTTGCGGGTTCATATGGTTGTGATGCAACAAGAGGTGATTATTTTGTTATAGGAATACGTGACTTGGAAGCAAGTGCGCGTCCTGCAGCAGGTAGTCCTGGATGGAGCTGCCCTGATCGAAATTGGCAGAACGAATTCGATTGGGTGATGGGAAAGTTTAGGAAATAGGTTTATGGGTAATGAGTAATTCGTAAAACGTAAATCGATATTCGATAAGTAAAACCCAATACTCGCGTCAAACACCGATGGGTTATTTCAGAAACAGTAGGTTATAATGAGAAAGCATTTGTTGGGGGTGATTAGCTCAGTTGGCTAGAGCATCACGTTTACACCGTGAGGGTCCCAGGTTCGAGTCCTGGATCACCCACCATGCAAAAATCTTTGTGAATGTAAGCCTAGGCGCAACAGGAACATAGAGTTTTGCAGTGCTACGCGAGGTTGTATGCAACCTTTTGCGTTGCCGAATTTTTTCTACTCAAGACTCACCAACGATTTCTCGCTATAGGTTTGCAATTTCCAAGATTAATGGTATAATTTCGGCGAAGAACCTTAATAATTGGGCTTTCAAAACTCTGAATCTCAGGGGTATCCCATGTGTAAAAGTGTCTTAAACTTCTATATATAGGTTGCCTCTGAAACAATCAGAGTTATTTTAGTTGGGTCTTGACTAGATAACGACGAGAGAAATGTCGTAAAATCAAGTCATGACCATGAAAAAGGATCATAAAATACAACGACGAATCAGCAGTAAAAAAGTAAGTCTCATAGTGCGTTGTTTTGTGGCCGATTGTACGGCGACCCAAACCTCACAGATTGTTGTGGCAAATCGAAATACAGTCAACCGCTACTATAACTACCTTCGAGATCAGATCGTGGCTGATGCCCTG
>Ga0210019_1004399_pt1 | contig 12267 bp, 10 predicted proteins | sample CryGeyCG2114_020_2_FD_183969 | JGI IMG/M metagenome (GOLD analysis project Ga0210019, IMG submission 183969) | Groundwater microbial communities from aquifer - Crystal Geyser CG11_big_fil_rev_8/21/14_0.20 (SPAdes) (version 2) | ecosystem: Environmental > Aquatic > Deep subsurface > Groundwater ...
AAACTCTGCGTAGCGCCAGAGCTGATCCGGAACTTCGATGCCGCTATACCGGCACTGCCACACCAGCGGACGGTACGCATCGCGCATATTTTCAAACGGTTCATCTTCGGGATCAAAGTACTCTTTATGTTTGAGAAATTTGGGCCGGCCGTCGCCTTGTACTTCGTCGCCGCCGCCGTCGCCATAGCAAAAAAAGCCTGCAGTGCGTCCTTCTAAATGGTTTACACTGAGTTTTTCCCACTCCGGTGACTGTTCAAGCTTCATCGCAAGTTCGGGATCTTTGTGCTTAATAAGATCTTCGCGAGGATTGCCGCCGTTCATGCACACGAGGCGGTCGAACATTAATTTAAGCGTACTGCTCGAGCTGTACCAATTGACCGGGCCGATAATTGCCCATGCATCGGCAAGATCTAAACGCGGATACATATCCAAATTCCACATAAGGTCGGGTTCGGCTTTGGAATTTTTTTCGTAGCAGTTGCACGGCCATGTGCAGAGGGCCATTGAAGTCGAGACGCAGCCGTTACACGGTGCAATGCGCGGACGCTTATAGACATTCCCCAAGTCTTCAACATCGACTTCCCATTCGGGCGGCATCATCTGTGCCATGCGCAACATGAGGGCACGCGCTTTAGAGTCGACGCCCGGGCAGTCATACTGGCGCCGGTTGCTGCCTGCAATGAGAAAGACGCGGATTCGATCTCTGCTGCTTGCTTGCCCCGCCGTGGCGGTGGCTTCAGCGGTGGTTCCACCTTGCTCTTTTGTTTCCATACTGCGTATTGTATCACAACCGCGTGGTTGTCAATTTGACTGATCAGGAAAATTGATTAATATCTCGGTATGTCAGAAAGTGAGCCGAAAATTCCTGATCTTGATGCCGAAACTGAGGCATCCGTGATTTTACGCCTGGCGCCTGGAAAGGTTACGCCAGTACGTATTTTAGGAGAAAAATTCCGCGCACGTTTAAATCATGCCGGCGGGCTTGTGGTTGAAGATGAAGAGCAGCCCAATACTTGGGTGCTTGTGAAAACCATGCGCGATAAATTGCTACGTGCAAACCCGGCTTGGGGAGAGAGAAAATTTCAGCAGGCACTTGCGGCAATAGCTAGTGTTAGGCAGAAAAGGCTAGCAGACAGTCCTGCAATAGCTTCCCGCTCATTGGTACAGATTTTAAGCGATACCATTGATCCTCCATTGCACCTGCGAACAGGAAGTATTGGAGATTGTAATTTTTTGGAATTGCGGGCGAAAGAGGGAGCGCGGGTATCAGGACCATTTGCCACACAGATGCCATTTCAAGTTGATCAGGCGATGCGAAAACTTGGTCAAGCCATGTCAGCTTATGCTGCAGAAATAGATGCTACCAAATTAGTGTGTGCATATTGGATACCACCACCTCGGCTTGAGCTGTTGCGAGATTCACTAGGCGTTGCCCCTGATTTATTTGGTAAAAAAACATATGCTTTTCTTGCTCATGTACTTGTAAAAATTCGTGACAATGATCGTACTTCTTTAGAATACTTTGTAATGAAAATTAGTTGATCTGCGCCGTTTTAAACTCGTTTGTAGATACTAAATTCATATTCAATATCTTTTTCGCTCTGCACTTCTGATCTACTTTTTTGTTCAAACTTTTGCTTATCAAATAAGGGAAAAGAAGTGTCGCAGTCAAATTTTTTATTTATTTCGGTAAGGTAAATTTGTGCGCAGTCAGGATGTGTAATCGCCTCGCTAAAAACTTTTGTTCCGCCGATGACAAAGCACTCTGCTGTATCTTTTTTTTTCGCGAGCTGCAAAGCTTCATCCAGAGAGCTGGCGCGTACGACGCCATCTGGCAGTTCATAATCTTCTTGCCGCGTCAGTACAATATTCAGCCGATTTTTGAGCGGCCTGAATTTTTTCGGTAGTGACTCCCATGTCGTGCGGCCCATAATTACCGCATTGTTGCCCTCGCCAATAGTAATGTGCGAAAAGTACTCCAACTCATTTGGTAAGTGCCACGGCAGCTTACCATCTTTGCCAATGCCGTACTCACTGTCTACCGCTGCGATGAGAGAGAATTTCATGATTTCTTGCTATACCGCCACAGCAAATTTAATAAATGGCTCGTGTACGTAGTTCAAAATTTCGAAGTCTTCAAACTGCAATTCCCAAAAAGGTTTACGCGCAATTTTTAGTTGCGGCAGCGGGCCGGCTTTGCGTTTGAGTTGCTCTCGCAATCCTTCGATATGATTGAGATAAATATGTGCATCGCCCATAGTGTGCGTAAAAATTCCTGCTTCTAAATTGCACTCTTGCGCCATCATATGCATAAGTGTTGCATAGCTTGCGATGTTGAACGGCACACCGAGCGCAATATCCGCACTGCGCTGATAGAGCTGACAATCCAAGCGGCCGTTAATAACATAAAACTGAAATAACAAGTGGCACGGTGGCAAAGCCATCCGCGGCAAATCTGCAGGATTCCATGCACTCACAATCAGCCGCCGCGAATCTGGATTTACCTTAATTGCATCGATAACCTGTTGAATTTGGTCGATGTGTGATTTGCGGTGGCGACCGGTCGCTTCATCGTACTCAAAGCGCTCCCAAAAGCGCCATTGTTTTCCGTATACCGGGCCAAGTTCTCCATCGGCATCGGCCCAGGCATTCCAAATTGGCGTATGCTGTGCCAAATCGTCATTAATATTTGTTGAGCCACGCAAAAACCAGAGAAGCTCGCGCACTACGCCATCATATTTCACTTTTTTTGTGGTGAGTAAGGGAAAGCCCTCGCGCAGATCATACTTGCGCTGCATACCAAAGAGCGAGATGGTTCCCGTGCCGGTCCGATCTTTCTTTTCTTCGCCGTTTTTTAAGACCTCTTCGACGAGGCTAAGGTACTGTTGCATGTAAATTCATTATTACTTCTTCTAGTTTTTTCGCAATTGTTTCCCGTCGAAAATGTTGCATAGCATATTCGCGGCCGGCGTGGCCCATTTGGGCGGCTACTTCGGGATCATCGGCAAAGTAAGTAATGTACTTCACCAAATCGCGCGGATCTTCATCTTTTGCCACAAAGCCGCACTGCGCTTCTTTAATAATAGCCGCGGTTTCGCCTTCTAAATTAATGATAATCGGTTTGCCGCCTGCCATATAGTCAAATACTTTTGAGGCCAGCGTGCGGCGGAATGTTTCTTCTGCTTTGTAGGGAATGAGACAGAGGTTACTGTGTGCGATGTAGGCGGGAATTTTTTCGTGCGGCTGGATGCCGGTGAATGTTATATTTGTGAGCTGTTTTTGCTGAGCAAGTTCGCGCATTGATTCGGTGCGCACACCCGAACCGACAATTACAAAGTGGATATCATCGCGCTTCTTGATTTGTTTGGTGCCGTGATGGAGTAGTGAGGCCGCTTCTATCATCACTTCCGGCGCTTGGGCGAGGCCGAGGTTGCCGGCATATAAGACCACAAATTTATGGTGCAGGCGCTGCGGGAGGGGATTTTGTGATAGCGCTTTTTTCTGGGCTTCTTCCGAAAAAAGTTTTTCATCTACACCGTTTGGAATCACGTGTGCCTTTACATGATGCTGCGTTGGTAAGCTTTGTAAAATGCCGTCCGAAGTTGTGGTAATGGCATCTGCGGCCGCATAGGTTTTTTCTGCCAGGCGTTCTGCAATGTTGAGCAGATGTTTGTTGTGTACGGCTTGTACGTCGCGGATCGAGGCCGGCCAGATGTCGCGGATATCCATCACGAGGGGCACCTTCCACATTTTTTTTGCTTTAAGTCCAATGAGTGCGGTAAAGAGCGGGGGAGAGGTGGCCCATAGTATATCCGGTGCCGGCATTTTTTTTGCCTGCCGCATGCCATTCATAACAAATGAGAGATATGAGGCAAGCCGCCCGGTAACGCCCTTCTTTTTTGAGAGAATTACTGGAACGCGCGCAATGGTTACACCGTCCATTTCTTCTTTGTGGAAGCGGTTTTTGTACCCTTTATATATTTCGCCATCGGGATAATTTGGTGCTGCGGTGAGCACCGCAACACCGTGGCCTTTCTTTGCCAAAAAGCGCGCCATATAGCTTATGCGGTTTGCGCATGCGCCGATTTCCGGCGGATAGTACTGTGTGATGATGAGGATGTTCATAATTATTCGAAGCGTAGTTTAAAATCTTTGCAGGGCAGTGCGGTCCTATATTCGATGGTCAGTACTTTTGCTTTGTGACGCACTCCATAACTTGGCGAGACATAATCTTCGCGAATTTTTGTGTGCTCGGCAAGAGTTTCGGGCAGCGTGATGATTAGCTGTGCGCTCTCTTTGCGTAGAATAATTCTGTCGCGATTATTTTCAACTTCTACGTCAATATCAAAGTGGAAGTTCCATTCCAGCGTATGTTCGCTGCCGGGTTTATTTGTTACAAAGCCATCGGTAATTTCCAGACGCTCTTTCTTCTTATCAAAATAAAAGATACGGCGGTGTTGTACGCCCATGCGCTCATAGCCCGTATGCAAGACGTCCAAAATATCTTCGTACTCATTTGAATCCCAGCGGTGTAAAAGCGGCATCGCATCTTCAATCAAACTAAAAAGCGTATCATCGCGGAAGCGGTTCATCTCTTGGCCGTCGATCATCACGGTATTGTGCATTCGCGTGGAGCGGAAGTGATTGCGCGCCTTTGGGTCGGGCGTGTAGGTGTAGGTACCGGGGTCAATAATGAGGTCTGTTTCGTTGACGGCAAGTTCAAAACCGAGCGTGTCGTTGTGGCCGTGGCCGCCGTTGCCGTTTTGTCCGTTTGGACCGGCGTCGACTGCTATGTAGCGATTGGGTGAGCGGAAAATATAGATACCGGTATCGTGGAATGCGCGGCTGGTTTTTTGCGGTGTGGCCTCGCTATTTTGAACAAATTTATTGTTCTCAGAAAAGAGTTCTTGGCCCAATGTAAACAAGTGCCGGTGATCGCGCCGTTCCCATTCAAAAAAATTATCGAGAATAAAGAGACGGCCGTCGTCTGCATCGCCAATTTGCGGTGCCAAGCCATTGGGTTTGGTGTAGTACCAAACATACTCAAACATTTTTTCTAAGCGTGATTTGTACTCGTGCGAAAACGGCAGCTCTTGCTCCTGGCCCAGCAGCAGTGCAAAGCCGAAGAACTCGGTCACCAGCCGGTGATAGGGAATTGAGCCTTCAAAATCCGCACCATCGTCGTATACTTGTGCCTGCATCTCTTTTTCAAAGGCATCGAGTGCAAACGTGCGCCACTTTTTTGCAGATTTAAATTCCGGTACCAAGCATCCCAAAAAGAGCAAGCCGATAATATCTCCTAAAAAGTGATTACTATTCCAGCCCGGCCCGTACTCCAATTGCTCATAAATATACTCACCGTGCGCTGCCATAGAAAGAAAAAGTTTTTCGCGGAAGCCGGTTGCGCGAAAAACACGCGAATCTTCAAAAAGATACATGGCCAGTAGCCAGTTGCATACTTGAATGCCGAGATCCATGGGGCACCGCCAGTTTACACCATAATAAATAGGATTTTTTTCAATCCAGTCCAAAATTAAATCCGCCGCTTTTTTAGCAAAGAATTCATTGTGCGTGAGATCATAAGCGCGCCAAAGTGTGGGGAGAAATTGGAAGCGGCTCAGCTCCCACGCAACTTTTACATCCTTGCCGTCTCCGGTGTAACCCGAGAAGAGTTTCGAGACATGCGCTCGCGAGAGCGGCGCTTTATTAATAAAATCGTAGTGCCAATCGATTTCGTTGCCGAGGGGAATCGGCTCAGAGCCAAAAAATCCAAATTTGTTTTCTGTGAGTAGGTGGGCTGCGTGAATCATTGCTTCGTCATCGGTGGCGGTAATGAGTGCATCTTTGAAAAACTCTGTTGGAAAGGGGGGACGGCGATCTGCAAGAGGTCGCGCAAGAGCACGGTGCAATGTAAGAGGCCGCCGCTCCTTAATAAAATACGAGAGCTGGCGCAGCTGTTTGCGCGCGTAATGAACGAGATAGCGCATTGGAGCGCGCAGTGCTTTCTTGATGAGTTTCACGAGTATGCATTCTAAAGTATTGGAGGGCGACTGTCACTTGCGTATTTGATCAATGCGTAAAATATGGTATAATAATATGAATAACTATGCATCAAAAAAGAGTCACAAATTTCAAATCTCTTCCGCTCAATGAGCAGGCATTTAAATTACTGTCGATGTCATCGACAGCCCAAACTGCCATATTAAGAGAGCTTTCGGTTGATGCGATTGTGAAAATGATCGGTTTTCTTGATGAGCATAGGATGATTAAAATTATCCGGCATTTGGGAGCTCACAAAAAAAGCAGAGTGGTTAAAAAGCTTAAGCAGAATTTTCAAGAGAAGATTGAATTTTTGTTTAAATTTGATCCAAAGAGTGCAGCCGGACTTATGAATTTGAACTACATCGAAGTGGATATGAATATGACGGTCGATGAGATCTTTAGAATTTTGCGAAAGCACGAAAGAGCAACGGGCAAAATCCCAACCGTATTAGCAACAAGCAGAGGATATTTATCGGGTGAGATTCCTATTAATCACCTTATGTTGGGAGATAAAAATCAGCGCGCCGCTGCGCTTTTGCGCAAAATTCCGCAAATTCACTACAACGAGCACGAGCACAATGTGATTAATCTGTTTAAAAAGCATCCGCACGGAAAAGTTGTTGTGCTCGATGAAGATAAGAGCATTATCGGTATAATTTATACTGATGATGTTTTGCATGTGCTGCAAAAGCAAACCTCGAAATCGCTGCGCAAATTTGCCGGTGTAAATGTAGAGGAAGATATTTGCGATGGCCCGCTCACAAAAGTGCGATATAGATATAAGTGGCTTATTAACAACTTGTTTACAGCCTTTTTGGCCGCTGCAGTTGTTGGGATTTTTGAAAATACGATTTCACGCGTGGTCATTCTTGCCGCCTATCTTCCCATTGTTGCCGGTATGGGCGGGAATGCCGCAACACAGACGCTGGCCGTGACCGTGCGGGGAATTGCGCTTGGTGAGATTGATGGAAAAAATGCAAGGCACATTGTTAAAAATGAAGTTATTGCCGGTGTGATCAACGGTCTTGTTACTGGTGCAATCGCTGCATGTATTGCCCTGCTTCTTAACAAAAGTGCGATGCTTGGACTCGTACTTGCAGCGGCAATGGTCGCAAATCTTTTTATTGCAGGATTTTTCGGAACAATTATCCCGCTCATCATGGTAAAGCTCAAAAAAGATCCGGCTTCGTCGGCGACAATTTTTATTACTACGGCAACCGATGTATTTGGATTTTTGGCCTTTTTGGGACTTGCAACCGTTATCTTATTATAGAGCTTTTGTGAGCTCTTGCCGCAGTAGCTCTTGATACAAAAAGTTAGCAATTATAGTATTGCCTTCGCAGGTGGTGTGAATTGTATCTGTAAAGTATGGTTCTTTATTTGGCAGTGCCTCAATGTGCCGCTCTAAATCGATAAGTGGAAGTTGCAGCTCTTGGGCAAGTTTGCGCAGCGTATCATTGTAGCGGTCGGCAAGAATTTCTATGATTTTGATGTCATTGGTAAAGTGAGGATAGTGGATTATTTTAAGCGCATGCTCTGAGATATTGGGCCCAAGAATATGCGGCAATGTTACAAGCACAAGTTGAAAGTGATGTTGTTGCGCAACTTCTCTCATAGAGCGGATGTTTGCAATATATGCTTCCGGAACAAAGTTACGATACCTCAGTGTTTGTTCAGAATTGCTCTCTGTGGTGGACTCTGTGATCTCTGAGAGTGCAGGTTTGATTTTGGTAAATAGAATGCGACGGTATGTTTTTATGGTGTAAAAATTATTGAAAAATCTCCATAAGCCTTGAAAGCGCCCCGGTATGCCGGTATATATATCGTTCCAGCCAACGGCAAGCAGTAGTGTATCGGGGTCGTACTGTAAAATATCTTTTTTCAGCCGCTGCAGCATCTGTGTGGAATTTGTGCCTTCGATGCCGGCATTTATGACCTCGATATGTGGCATGTTCTTGCTTTGGAACAGTGCGCCAAGCTGTGCGGGATAAGGGCAGCTTTCTGGACGGATGCCAAAAACAACGGAATCGCCGGCTATAAAAATCCGCTGTGTACCAGCCGATTTTTTCGCCTCAAATTCCGGGCCGCGAAAACCGTGGCTGTTAATTTGTAATGCGATGTTTCCTTGTGAATCAAGCTCGCGGAAGTTCTCTTTAAGACCGATAATATAATCAGAGTCAAAGCGCTCGTAGGTGTCAAAGAGATTTGTCACTGTATTCTCTGTATTGATTTTGTCGAGAATGCGAATGCCGATGCGCAGGCCAATTTCTATTATCACAAAAAATAATGCCACAACAATGGCAGAAAAGAGGAGCTTCTTTTTGAGACTCAGTTGCTGCATTAAAACAGTGTGTAGATAAACGGTGCTAATGCCGAACCTTCAAGCACAAAAATAACTGTTCCAAGCACAAGCAAGAAAAAGATAATGGGTGCGAGCCACCATCGCTTGTACTTTTTCATGAAGTACCAAAACTCACCGAACATGGTGGCTCCTTCAGTCGCTTTCTGTTTGATGCTCATTCTTTGATAAACGCTCACTGGCGCTCCTTAAGTATTAGAAAGTTATGTATTACAAGGGCGTCCATGCCCGTTTCCATGAAGCAATCATACGCATCTGCCGGCGTTTCGACAATCGGTTCATCCTTGCGGTTAAATGAAGTATTGAGAATGATGGGTATGCCGGTTAGTTTTTCGAATTCTGCTATGAGGCCGTGGTAGAGGGGTTCGTGGTCATGGCGGACCGTTTGCAGACGTGCAGAGCGGTCGATATGTGTGACTGCAGGAATTTGTTCTGCCTTGTCTTTATGGGCCTGAGCGGTAAAGAGCATGTAGGGACTTTCTTGATCGAATTCGAACCATTCATGTGCTTTTTCTGCTATGACTGAAGGGGCAAAAGGCCGGAATGCCTCGCGGAATTTTATTTTGAGATTCACGGTATTGCGCATGTGTTCAGGTCGGGGGTCGGCAAGAATACTGCGGTGGCCAAGCGCGCGGGGGCCGTACTCGCTGCGTGACTGCATCCAGCCAAGAACTTTGCCGTCCGCTAACAGTTGTGCACTTTCCCGCAAGAGCGCATCTTGTTCAAATTTTTTATACACAATATTGTTTTTCTTTAAAAAATCTTCCACAACTTCATTTGATACGGACGAGCCAAAATATGGCAGGGGAAAATTTTTATTTCGTGGCTGCTCCAGAATTGTATTCCAAATATAGTAGGCAGCACCAAGTGCCCCGCCGGCATCGCCGGCAGCCGGCTGCACAAAAATATTTTTGAAGTTGGTGCGATTTTTTATCTCGCTGTTGCCAACGCAATTTAATGCAACTCCGCCTGCAAGGCAGAGGTTCGTAAGGCCTGTTTTTTGCTGTACATATTCGGCCATAGTCACCATAGCTTCTTCAGTGAATTTTTGAATCGAGGCGGCTACATCCAAATGGTGCTGCGAAAACTTTTCCCTCTCTTTTGGCGGCGGTCCAAACAGTTTTACAAATTTTTTTCCAAACGAGGCATGCCCGTGCTGATATTCAAAGTATCGCATATCGAGCCAGATGCTACCGTCTTTGTGAATGTGTGCGATTTGTCGAATTTTATCTAAATATTTTGGCTCGCCATACGGTGCTAATCCCATCACTTTATACTCGCCCTCATTCACCTTGAATCCCAGATATGCAGTAAAAGTGCTGTAGAGTAGGCCGAGTGAGTGCGGGAAGCGCATCTCTTCTTCCATATGTATTTCGGTCCCGCGTCCAATGCCCCATGCAGCGGTTGTCCACTCGCCAACGCCATCGATGGTGAGCACTGCAGATTCATCAAAAGGAGAGCAGAAAAAAGCGCTGGCCGCGTGTGAAAGGTGATGTTCGATAAAGGCAATTTTACCGGTGTAGCCCGGGAGCTCTTTTTTTAGCGTGCTGCGGGTCCATAAGCGTTCGCGCAGCCAAAGCGGCATGATGCGCAAAAAGGTGAGTGCACCGCGCGGCCAGGTGCTCAAAAAAGTCATCAAGATGCGGTCAAATTTCAAAAACGGCTTTTCGTAAAAGCCGACCAATTCAAGCTGGGCCGGTGTTATGCCCGCTTCTGCTAAACAAAATTCTATGGCACGTTTAGGAAATGCCGAGTCGTGCTTAATCCGGGTAAAGCGCTCTTCGTGCGCCGCTGCAATAACCTCGCCGTCTTTAAGAAGACATGCGGCTGAATCATGGTAAAAGCACGAAATTCCTAAAATGTAACGGGGAGAGGCCATATGCAGTGCATACATTATGCTTGCTCAGCATACCATGCAATTGTTTTCTGTAAGCCTTCTTGGAATTTGGTTTGTGGCTCCCAGTTGAGGAGCGATTTTGCAAGAGAAATATCTGTTGTAGCATCATGTACCTCTTTGCGGGCAGCAATATTCTTTGTTGCTCCTCCAAACTGTTTTGCAACTTCGTTTACGCTTGTCGCCTGGCCGGTTCCAATATTGATTTGCTCGCCATTGCCCACTTTTGCAGAGTCCATTGCAGCCAAATTTGCCGCTACAACATCATCCACATAGATAAAGTCGCGCGTTTGGGTGCCGTCTCCGGTAATGGTGAGCGGCAGTCCAGCGGCATGTTGTTGCAAAAATGTTGCAATAACTGAAGCATAGGCTCCGTTCATAACTAAGCGCGGGCCAAAGACATTTGCATAGCGCAGATTCACGGTCTCAATATTCCAGAGTTCGGCTGCAAGTTCCATATATCCTTCACTCATAAGTTTTTGCAAACCGTATGGGCTTGTCGGCTTTGTGTGCATGGTTTCGCGCAGGGGGAGCGACTCGGGCTCGCCATAAACTGCGCACGAGCTGGAGTAAATTACTCTCTTTACACCGGCTTCGCGTGCCGCTACTAAAAGCTTTACCGTTCCGGTACAGTTGACCTCGTGTGTCTCTACAGGATTTGTGATTGAATATTGAAGGTTTGCAATTGCTGCCGTATGAAAAATTCCGTCAGCATTGCGGCAGGTGGCTGCAAGATCATCATCATCGGTTATTTTTGCAACCGCGAGCTCAGCCCCATCCGGCAAGTACTCTTCTTTGCCGGTACTTAAATCGTCGAGTATGCGCACGTTGTCGCCTCGCGCAATAAGCGCTGCTGCAATATGCGAACCGATAAAGCCGGCTCCTCCGGTGATAAGATATGTTTTACTCATTAAAATGGATGAAACCAATCTTGTTTTTTGCCGGCTGTTTTCCACTTATGCCACGTTGTTTTTGTCCGTTTGCGTGCGAGCGGATCGGTAAAGATACGCACGAGAACAGCTGCTGCCGCAAAAATGGTAACGAAAAATATTCCTAGGAGAATTTTCGTCCAAAAGAGGCCCAAATAGTGACCTACAGTACGAAAGAAGTTTCTGATTTTTTTCCAGGCTTTCTTCATAGTTATAAGGTTATTGTACCATTGGAGACGTCTGGATAGCATAAAATATCTCATGATTTTTTCTCGAGTGCGAAAAACCAGCCGCTGGCCAGTGAGAGTGGCAAGTGATGTGCAGCCCAGATATTTGCCTGCAAAAGGAGGGGAAATTTTTTAATCAGAGTGTTTGCAACAGTGCCTGCAAATAGCGTTGAAGCTTGCATATTGTTTACCTGCAAACCGAGATCGGCAAAAATATTAAGAAGGTCTTTTATGGAGTGATGGTTTTTTTGTAGTGTAATAAGAAGAAGTCCGTTTGGCGCAAGTTGATGAACAAGGGGCAGGATCTTTTGATCGATACAGAGAATGGCCTTGAATTGATCTTCGCTCACTTCGGCAGGTTTGTTGGTTATGCAATATCCTTTTTGTACAAGTGTGCTCCGAATAAGGTTATTACTATTATGGTCTGCATATAAAATTTTAAGATCCGCTTTTGCAGTATGAGTGCGTTGTAAATGCGCTCTCAGTTGGGCTTCGATCCAGTGCAGACGGTTGGTGTGGCCATAAATATTTTCTTGAGGAAGATTTTTTATTCGCGTATGCAATCTTTTGAATGTGCTTTCTAATGCATGGCAGCGTTCGCGAATCCGGAAGCGCATGAAGCTTCGGCCGTTATTCTGCAGCACATGTCGTGCATCATCTATTCGCTTCTGTGTAAGAAATGCACGGGCAAGTTCATCGAGTAAAAGTGGATCCAGATTCATATTTTTAATTGAGGATGCTGCGAGTCCCCATCGTTCTGCCAGGAGTTCAGCTTCCTCGGCTCGTATGATTTTTTTGGTTTCCGCTGTTTTTGGT
>Ga0210019_1004403_pt1 | contig 12257 bp, 11 predicted proteins | sample CryGeyCG2114_020_2_FD_183969 | JGI IMG/M metagenome (GOLD analysis project Ga0210019, IMG submission 183969) | Groundwater microbial communities from aquifer - Crystal Geyser CG11_big_fil_rev_8/21/14_0.20 (SPAdes) (version 2) | ecosystem: Environmental > Aquatic > Deep subsurface > Groundwater ...
AGTTATTGGCGGGGCTTTATTTGTCACTTCCGGTGGCAATTTAGCCCAAACTGAACGAGCAAAAAACATAATTTTGTGGACGGCGGTTGGATTTTTTATTTTGCTTCTTGCCAAAGGTATCATGGCTATGATAGAATCACTATTAGGAGTAAAATAAACCCAAAGGTCAAAAATATGAAAAAAATTATACCAACTTTAATTTTTTTAAGCTTATTAGCTGTAATATTTTCGCCAATTTTAGTTGGAGCCCAAGAGAAAGTGCCAAACTGTTGTAAGCTATCACGGACCATTATTTTAGATGGAGTGACTTATGAAAAAGGTAAAACTGTAGGAAGTGAAGACACCTGTTATTTGACTGGGAAGGCACCGGATAAAAGTACTAAAGAATGGGGGCTACTCTGTCTTTTAAGCGCAACCTCTGTTATTACCGACTGGATTTTCACCTTTTTGATGGCCCTGGTCGGAGTGATGGTAATTTTAGGAGCCTTTACTTTAACGACAGCTGCCGGGTCTCCGGAGAAAATAAACAAGGGAAAGGATTACATTCTCTATGCCGCCATTGGATTGATAGTTGCCCTTTTAGCTAAGGCTGTTCCTGCCCTTATTAAATCTTTATTAGGATAGTTAAAAATTTTAAAAGGTCGAACTAATAAATTAAAATATCTTAATAAATTAAAACTTAGTATATGATGAAAAAAATTTTACCGGTTTTACTTTCAATCAGTCTTTTAGTGGTTTTGTTTTCGCCGATAGCATTGGCTATAACCACTGCGGCTCCTGAGAATTGCACCCTAAAGTATGATTTAACTAGCGTGGATTCACATTGTATTAAAGATAAGCCAGTATCCATAGCCGATTATGGGATGTGTTGCCTATTGAATACAATCTATAATGTTACTAACTGGATATTTGTTATTTTGGTTGGAATAGTAATGATTTTTGTCATTATGGGGGCCTTTATTTTAGTGACAGCGGCTGGATCTCCTGAGAAAGTAACCAGTGGAAGAAATTATGTCTTGTATGCAGCGATTGGATTGATTGTCGCCTTTTTAGCTAAGGCTGTTCCCGGTATCGTCAAGATTATAGTTGGTGTTGTCTAATATTTAGAGAGAAGGATAGAGAGAATTTTAAATTTAACGAGCACATAAATAATGGGTTATGTGTTCGTTGTTTTTTTAAAAGGAATGAGATAAAATTAAAAAGGCCGCGGTGGCGAAATTGGAAAACGCGCTGGGTTTAGGACCCAGTGGGTAAAACCCTTGAGAGTTCAAGTCTCTCCCGCGGCACAACCAAAACCCGGCGTTAATTGTTCAATTAGCAGCAACTGCTGCTAATTTCGCAATGATGGGTACTGGAAGAGTGCCCGTCATTGTTCAACGCCGGGTTTTATAATCAACTTATTATGTTTTCACTTCTATTTTTCTCTTTTTCTCTTTCAAGAGTTTTGGGGCTCTAATGGTTAAAATTCCATCCTTTAAGAAGGCTTCAATTCTATTTGGGTCAACCTCAACCGGCGAGATTATTTGTCTCGAAAATTTTCCCCAATAGCACTCTTGAGAAAAATAATCTCCCTTTTCTTCAACTGGTCTTTTTCTTTCTCCAGCAATTGTTATTACATCTCCTTCCAAAGAAATATCTAAATCTTCGGATTTTACACCGGCAATGGCTGATTGAATGACTAATTCATTTTCTGTTTGATAAACATCTACTGCCAATTGTCCCACCGGTTCTAACCAGGCTTCCTTGAATTCAGTAGTTTTAATGCCAGACGGTTCTTTTGCTTTAGCTTCTTCTTTAACAATTTCTTTTATTTTTGCCGCTTCTGGCGAGTCTTGCTCACTTCGTGGGTGGGGTTTTTCTTCCACCATTTGGATAGTTTTTTTCTCCGCCAAGGGTTCTTTAATTTCTATTTTTTTTACCTTCGCTTTTCTTGGCCTTTCTTTTTCTTCCATTTTTTCCTCAGTTGGCATCTCAATCCCCATCCCCTTTTTTAATTTTTCAAAAAAAGACCCTGTCATACGAATTATGATGCGAATTCTATGCTAATCATGCTAATATGCGAATTCGTGTATTCGCATAATCCGCATTAAATTAGCATTGAAATTCGTATGTTACTCTATTTTACAAACACTTTTCATTTTTTTCAACCTTTTAAAGCCAAATGAGACAAAAATAGCCGCAATTAATAAGCCAAAAAGCGGAATTAAAAGTTTTAAACTTCCCTCACCGTTCATTATATAAAAATTGTAAAATCCATGCAAGAGGATAGCCAAAAATAAACCTATAGAAACTAATTTCCCTCGTCCTTTTGTGTTAAAAAAAGAAAGGCCAATAAAAAAACCACAGATTCCTGAAGAGAGGGCATGCAAAAAAGTTGCACCTAAAAATCGGAAAAGAGAAACTTCAAAAATTTCACCTAAGGGTTTTAATTGAAAAAGGATTAAAACGTTCTCAGCGGCAGCAAAACCTAAGGCTGCAGTTATCATATAAATCATAGCATCTACTGGTTCATCAAATTCGGGGTCCTTTAAAACACCAAATTTCACCACCAAAAATTTTAAAAATTCTTCAATCAGAGCTACTCCTAAAAAAATATTTAAAATGAAAATAACTAAGGAAGAAAAATTTAGTTTCGAAAATTCTCCAAAGATGGCTTTTTCAAACAAAATTGCCGGCAGGCTCGCCAGCATTCCATAAAAGAAAATTTTTAAAATCATCAATTTTGGTTCCGGGTTTACATCTCTTCTCAAATAAAAACTTAGCCAAATGAGACTTGGCAAAATTCCAAAAACAATGTAAATAGAATAACTTAAAACCTCATTCATATTTCCTTGTCTTTTCTGTCGCCCAAAACTCTAAATGTTTTCCTAACATCAATCTTGTCTGAGCATCCAAAGCTGGCAGAGCTCCAAAAAAAATCAGAGTAAGAGGTAGTAATAACCATTGAAAAACCGTTGATAAATTTTTAAGAAAGTTCGAATTTTTTGGCTTTGGAGGCAGCATTAAAAGACTCAAAATCCCGGAAATGAGCATTCCAGTCATTGCCAGGGTCATTAAATTTCTGGTTAATCTCGGTAAATTATAGGCGAAAATGGTAAGATTAAACCTTTCCCCTCCTAAAATTAAGGGTAACCAACCCAAAAAGAAAATCAAGAGAGAAGAAGTCGACCAAGACCAAAAGCCATCTAAAATATCAATAGAACGACGAAGTTTCTCAAAAAAAGAAATTTTCCTATTTTTAAAAAAGCCGAAGAAAAGATAAGGAATATTTTCTGCTCCCCAGGCCCATCTTCTTTGTTGTCTATATTGATTAATTATTGTCCTCGGTAAATTCTTAGCCAAAACCGCGTCCATTGAAACTGGATAATAAAGGGGGGTCACATTATAATTTCCATCATAAAAAAGATAAGCTTTCCAGAAAATTCTTGAGTCATCGGAAACAACATTTTTGGGATAACCAACCTCTTCTAAAATTTTAAAAGGCATGGAATGAGAAGAGTAGGTAACCAATATCTCTGGTCTCTCCTGTTGCATCATTTGCCAAAAGGTTCCTGATGTTGCTACCACCCTCGAAAAAGCCGGGACTTGCCAAATGTTATTATTATAAATAGGAATGGGTTGGTATGAAGACTTTTGAGGGTTTTTTGCTGTTAAATAATAAAATGTGAGACAAGCAAAATATTTAGGATAAGGTTTGGTATCGATATCAAAATCAGAAACAATAATATTTTCTGTGGCGATTTTCAAAGGTTCAATTATTTTTTCTTTTGTTTTTTTTATAGCCCAGGCTACATTCGAGCCCTTGCCAGCTATTTCATCAGGAAGATTTTTTGGATGGGTTGTAATTAGGAATTTTAAAAATTGATTTTTAAATTTTTTTTCAATTTCTTTTGCGATTTTTTGAATTTCTTCCCCCGCTCTCTCTTCGGTGGCTAAAACTACCAGCAATTTGTCTTTCGGATATTGAGTGTAAAGTAAAGCACTCAATGATTCTTCAATGAGCTCCTTTTTTTCTTTATAGCAGGGCAGAATAATTAAATGATAAATTCTTTGCCAATTTTTAATTTGGCTGAGTTTTTCTAGCCAATCAATTTTTAAATTTTTTTTCATTTGCCAAAAAGAAACTACTTGATGGAAAGCGAGATAACCGACTTTTAGCAACCAATAAAGGTCAAATAAAATAATAAAAATAGCTACCGCTACCGGGGCTAACCAAGACAAAAGAATTGCTGAAATTAAAGTCCCCCAAGACAAAAACCCTGGAAAGATTTCCAGGAGGCGATATAAAATTTTTTCTTTTTTATTTTCTAAATCCTTAGCTCGAGAAATATTTAGGTAATTTCGCATGCGGCGCCAACGGGAGTCGAACCCATCTTAGCAGGATGAAAACCTGCTGTCCTAACCACTAGACGATGGCGCCCTAGGGTTGCCAGAATAGACCAGACCTCTTTAATTTTATCTAAAAATTTGATAAAAGTAAAGATATGATAATCTTGGGAATAGATACATCTTGTGACGATACTTCTGTCGCCATATTGAAAATTGATCCCCCACCAAAAATTTGGTGGGGGAGAAAATTGAAAATTTTATCCAATATTGTTTCATCGCAAGTAAAACTTCACGCAAAGTATGGCGGGGTTTATCCTTTTTTAGCAAAAAGAGAACATCAGAAAAACTTGCCTATCGTTTTTGAAAAAGCCTTAAAAAGAGCGAAAATTTCGGTAAAGGAAATTGATTTCATTGCCGTAACGGTAGGACCGGGATTGGAACCCTGTCTCTGGGTGGGAGTGAATTTTGTAAAGGAATTGGCGAAAAAATTGCGATTACCAATTATTCCAATAAACCACATCGAAGCTCACATTATGGCCAATTGGTTGCCAATTGGCCAAACTCAAAACTCAAAAACCGAGCTTCCATTTATGGAAGCGAAGGTGAAGAAGAGGACGGAGTCCTCTTCGCCTCTCAAAACTCAAAACTTGTTTCCGGCGATTTGTTTGGTGGTTTCCGGAGGCCATAGCCAATTGATTTTAATGAATGATTTTTTAAAATATAAAATCTTGGGTGAGACAAGAGATGATGCGGCCGGCGAATGCTTAGATAAAGCAGCCAGAATTTTAGGTCTTCCTTATCCCGGTGGTCCAGCCATCGCGGCTGAAGCCGCCAACCTAAAACCTAAAACCTATAACCTAACACCTAAGTTGCCGAGACCGATGCTTCATCAAAAAAATTATGATTTTTCTTTTTCAGGACTAAAAACAGCAGTTTTATACGATTTTAGAGATCGCCCGCCAAAAATCAGAAAATCAAAAGAATACATTCGGGCAATGTCTGCCGAAGTTCAGCAGGCAATAATCGATGTCCTGATCTCCAAAACTTTAAGAGCAGCTGAAGAATATAAAGCCAAAACAATAATTTTAGGTGGGGGAGTTGCCTCAAATGAAGAATTGAGAGAACAATTTAAAGAAAAAATTAAAAAAGAATCGCCCAATATCCAATATCTAATACCCAATATCCAATTATGTACTGATAACGCAGCGATGGTCGGGGTGGCAGGATATTTTCATTATTTAAAAGGAAAAAAATATAATTTGGAAAAAATAAAAGCCAATGCTAATTTAAGAATAGGATAAAAATTTATGAAATTACCTAAAGTCTACGACCCCAAAAAAATTGAAGATAGAATCTACAATCTCTGGTTGAGAAGTGGTTTTTTTAATCCTGATAAACTACCTGGAAAGAGGACCAAAACCTTTACCATTATTATGCCGCCCTGCAATGCTAATGGCCCTCTTCATATTGGGCATGCCGTTTTTGTTACCCTTCAGGATATTATGATTAGGTATCAGAGAATGCGAGGCAAAAAAACTTTATGGCTGCCCGGAGCCGACCATGCCGGATTTGAAACTCAGGTAGTCTTTGACAAAAAATTAGAGAAGGAAGGACGCTCAAGATTTCAAATTTCTCGAGAAAAATTATATCAAGAAATGCTCCAATTTACTTTAGAAAATAAAAAAATAATGGAAGGGCAACTGAAAAAATTAGGGGCTTCTTGCGACTGGTCAAGAGAAAAATTTACTTTAGACCCAGATATTATTAAGGTTGTCTATAAAAACTTTGAAAAATTGAAAAAAGACGGACTTTTGTATAAAGGAAAAAGAATTGTCAATTGGTGCACCAAACATCAAACCTCTCTTTCCGATTTAGAAGTAAAACACCAGGAAAGAAAAAACCCTCTTTACTATATAAAATATGGGCCATTAATAGTGGCGACAGTAAGACCAGAAACCAAATTTGGGGATACGGCTTTGGCCGTTCATCCCAAAGACAAAAGATATCAAAAATTTATCGGAAAAGAAATTGAAGCCCAAGGACTTTTGGGTCCTTTCAAAATTAAAGTGATTGCTGATGAATCAGTTGACCCTAAATTTGGTACGGGCGTAGTTAAGGTTACTCCGGCTCATGACCCGGTCGATTTTGAAATCGGTCAGAGACACAATTTAGAAATTAAACAGGTCATTGGTTTTGACGGCAAATTGAATGAAAAAACAGGTCATTTTGCCGGTTTGCGCCTAGCCGAAGCGAGAGAAAAAGTTGCCCAAAAATTAGCCAAAATGGGGCTGATTGAAAAGATAGACCTCAATTACCGACACCAGGTGGGGGTTTGTTATAAATGTGGAACAATAATTGAACCTTTAGTTTCCCAAAGGCAATGGTTTATTAAAATCACCGAAAAACCCAAAAGAGGAAAATATTCTTTAAAAGATTTGGCGGTAAAAGCTGTTAAGGAGGGGAAAATTAAATTTATTCCTAAACGTTTTGAGAAGATTTTTTTTCATTGGATGAAAAACATTAGGGACTGGAATATCTCCAGGCAAATTGTCTGGGGGATAAAAATTCCAGACAAAGAGAATGTTAGGGGCGAGGTATTTGATGCCTGGTTTTCTTCCGGTCAATGGCCATTCGCTACTTTAATGACAACGAAAAAAGGAGATTTTGAAAAATATTATCCAACCGATGTTATGGAAACTGGTTGGGATATTCTATTTTTCTGGGTGGCCAGAATGATTATGCTGGGATTATATGTGACCGGGAAAATACCTTTTCGCTATGTCTATTTACATGGCTTGGTGCGTGACAAAGACCGCCAAAAAATGTCAAAATCCAAAGGCAATGTTATCGACCCCCTGGGAGTGATTGATATTTATGGCGCCGATGCCCTCAGAATGGCTTTAGTGATTGGAAATACGCCGGGGTCCGACCCCATTATTTATGAAGAAAAAATCCGTGGCTATCGGAACTTTACTAACAAGATTTGGAATGCCAGCCGCTTTGTTTTAATGAACCTTAGCGATTTTAATCCAAAAACCCGGCCAAAACTGACAAAAAAAGATAAAAAAACCCTCCAATACTTGAAAGGATTTACCAAAGAAATTACCGGATTAATGGAGTCTTTCAGGTTTTATAAAGCGGCTGAAAAAATTTATCATTATTTCTGGCACAACTTTTGTGACAAGATTATTGAAGAACAAAAACCTCGCCTTCAAAGTAAAAATAAAAATGACCAGACCGGCAGCCAATATTTGCTTTTAGAAATTTTAAAAACCAATCTTAAACTTTTACATCCTTTCATCCCTTTTATCACCGAAGAGATTTATCAAAAATTGCCACTCAAAAATAAAAAAAGTTCTCTCATGGTCGAGGAATGGCCCTATTCAAGATGAATTCTTTGACTGAATTCTTTTAGCCTCTCTCTTAAAAGGGGATATTTTTTTAATTGGGGGTCCTCGGCTAAAATTTCTTTGGCCTGGACTCTTGTTTTTTCAACCAGGGAAATATCTTTTAAAGAAGCCATAGCTAAGTCCGGAATTCCCCATTGCCTTTTGCCTTCAAAATCGCCTGGTCCCCTAATCGCCAAATCTTTTTCTGCCAATTCAAAACCATTTTCGCAAGAAACCAAGGCTCTTAATCTGGCGTTTATAGTTTTTGAATACATTTCAGTGAAAAGAAGACAATAAGATTGAAAAACCGATCTTCCCACCCTTCCCCTAAATTGATGAAGTTGGGCCAAACCAAATCTTTCCGCTCCCTCAATCATCATTATAGAAGCATTGGGAATATCGATTCCTACTTCCACTACCGAAGTTGAAACTAAAATATCGATTTTATCTTCCTGGAATTTTTTCATTACTTCTTCTTTTTCCTCGGTTTTCATTTTCCCGTGTAGCTGACCTACTTTTAAATCGGGGAAAATTTCTTTTGAAAGTTTTTCAAATTCTTTTTTTACCGCTTTAACATCAAGCCAAGAAAAGTAACTTTCGTCTAAAAGGCGGGCCTGCCCGCCTAAATCTTCCGCAGAAGTTTTGGCGGGCTCTATTCTTGGACAAATAACAAAGACCTGTCTTCCTTCTTTTATCTGGTCTCTAATAAAATCATAAGCCTCTTTTCTTTTTTGGGGCGGGATAACTTTGGTAATTATTTTTTTTCTTCCTTTTGGCAATTCTTGAATCAAAGAAATATCCAAGTCGCCATAAATGGTCAAAGCCAATGTTCGGGGGATAGGGGTGGCAGTCATGCTCAAAAAATGAGGTGTCATTTTTTGAGCAGTTGTTAGTTGGTAGTTATTAGTTATTAGTTTAGCTCGTTGTTCTACGCCAAATCGGTGTTGTTCATCAATTATCACTAAAGCTAAATTTTTAAATTTTACCCCCAAATCTTTTCTTGAAGTTTTTGGGTTTTGGATCAAAGCATGGGTGCCGATTAAAATATCAATTTCTCCGTTTTTTGTTTTTTCTAAAAGTTCTTTCCGAGAAATTTTTTTATTTTTAAAATAACTTTCTTTTCCAGTGATTAATCCGATATTAATTTTGATTTTCTTTAGAAACTGGCTAAACGTTTTAAAATGTTGTTTGGCTAAAATTTCAGTCGGTGCCATAAAGGCCATCTGATAACCCGCTTTCACCGCGTTTAAAGCGGCGATCATTGCGACCATTGTTTTGCCAGACCCAACGTCGCCTTCTAATAAACGGTTCATCGGCCTATTCTTTTCCATGTCTTTTAAAGCCTGCCAAGCTGATTTTCTTTGGTCGTTAGTTAAATTAAAAGGCAACCCCTCAGTAAATTTTTTAATAGATTCAACGTTTATTGACACGGCCATTGCCTTTTCTTTCATCAATTTCATTCTTTCTCTTAAAACAAAAAGAGAAATTGTAAAAATCTCTTCAAAAGAAAATCTTCTTTTTGCTTCCCCAGCTTTTCTCAGAGAATCGGGAAAGTGAATTTGCCAAAGAGCTTTTTGGACGGGAAGAAAATTATTTTCCTTTATTATCTTTTCCGGAAGAGAATCGGGAATTTTATCGCCAAATTTAGTCAGAAGTGGTTTTATGATAAATCTTAACCATTTTGAAGAAACCCCCTCTGTTTCCGGATAGACCGGGATTAATCTGCCAGTGTGAGTTAAATTGGATATTGGACTCCAACCCACCCCCCGCCCTCCCAAACTTTCGTTTGGGCCCCTTTGGATATTGGATTTTGGATAAATTTTTTCATAAGCCGGATTAGATAAATATTTTGAGCTATTTTTTTTAGTCACCTTTCCTGCCAAACAGACAAACTCATCTTTTTTTAAAGTATTTATTAAATAGGGCTGATTAAACCAAATTACTTTTATTTTTCCTGAGTTATCTGCGAGGGTGGCTTGGGTGATAATCATTTTTTTTCTGAAAGTCCTTAAATTTCTTATTTCCAGAATCTTTCCCTGAAAACAAAAAGGACCGCCGGCCTCAGCCTGGCTAGTTGGAATGATATTGGAAAAATCTTCATAGCGATGAGGAAAATGAAATAAAAGATCTCGGACCGTTTTTATTCCCATTCTCTTTAATCTTTTCTGATATTGAGGACCAATTCGCGGAATTTGCTCAATAGGAGTAGATAAATTCATATGCCCCTAGGCTGATTCGAACAGCCATTTTTTCCTTCGCAGGGAAACGCTCGATCCATTGAGCTATAGGGGCTATCGCTCTTTAAAATTAGCATAAATTTTACTTAAAATCAATTGACTTAATTGATTTTAGAAGGTAAAATAAAGCTGCCAGGAGAGGTGTCTGAGCGGCCGAAAGAGGAAGTTTGCTAAACTTCTATAGGGGGTAATACCTCTATCGTGGGTTCGAATCCCACCCTCTCCGCAGGAGGGTTGCGAGAATGGCTATTCGGCTGGTCCTGAAAACCAGTGCCCTTCGGGGCTTGCAGGTTCGAGTCCTGCACCCTCCGTCATTAAAAAATCCGGATTCGTTCCGGATTTTTTAATTAGCGGTGTGTTTTGGTTAAAATCCGAACTTTTTTTGACGAAAATCTGGACTTTGATTTCTAAAAAACTTTTCCGCTCGGGCGGGCAAAAAGAAAGAGGGTTGGGGGAGGAAGGAATTTTTGCCCGCCCTCGCTTTCGCCGTTTCTTTTTTCGCCGCCGCAATTTTTCGTATTTCGCTTTGCGAAATGCGCCGCCAAGAAAAAAGAAGTTGTGCTTGCCCCATCCGCCCTTGCGCGCACAACAGATTTACTCCCTTTATTATCATAACCTATTTTGGGTTATACAACAATAAGATATACAATACAAATAGATATGTCAAAGTTAATTTATTCAAAAGAATATAAAAATATCATAGAAAAGCTCAAAACAGCTCGACTTAATGCTGGGTTAAAGCAAGAAGATATGGCTTCAAAACTAAAAAAACCTCAATCTTATATTTCAAAAATAGAAAGAGGTGAAAGAAGGGTTGACGCCGCCGAATTAAAAGAGCTGGCAAAAATTTTAAAAAAAGATATAAACTATTTTTTATCTTAATATGTCAACAATAGATATAAACAATAATGTAATTGAATTAAAATTAATATCTCCTCGGAGTAAGGTAAGAATTTGTGACGAAAGTGGCAATCACATAAATAAACCCGCTTCAGATGTAGTCAACTTTGATAATTCTTATATTGAATGGATGATTACAAACGATGAATTGATTCAAATAATAACTCAAAAATTTACGAGAGACGATATTCAGAATTTAATACGTCAATTACGCAAGATAAATATTTCGTTAAGAGATTCTGATTATTATAGTAGAGCAGCACAAAAACAAAATATTAATCAGAATATCGATGGTTTTGCAGTATATAAGTATGAGGAAATTTTTTATTCATTTGAAAAAAATGTTGATACAAATTTAAAAGTAAAAATAACATTTAAAATGGGAGATTATACTTTAGCTGCACACATGTTCGTACTGATTGGGTTTAATCATCCTAATATAATATTGGAGAATAACGAAGGCAATATTTTAACTAATAATCCGTTGGGATCAGGGGCGAAATGTCGTTGGAGCCCGTCCAAACAATCCATAGTTGAGGTTGCAAAGGCTCTGGCTCACTCATCGGTAAATCACAAGAATGATATAATCCGATTATTGGGTGGAATAGTTAGATAATTACTTTGAAGTTGTAAACATCCTCTTTTTTTATTGATTTACTTCCAACACGGCAAGTAATGTTTCTAAAATAGTCTATTTTTTGATTTATTTGTTGGCAGATTGTTTCCTTTATCTGCTTATTTTTTTTATATTGGTCCTTAACATCAAAAATATAAAACATATCATTTAGAATATCGTCTTTTATGTTTATTAGACCGCACTTTCCGACGCTTGCATTACCAACTCTCACTACCGCCAATTTGTAATTTTCAACAAGTTTATTTGCTGGAATTTTATTTTTTTCTAGAATATTGCTGGCGGAAATATTATTTTCCTTATAAGATTTTTTGACTTTTATGTTTTTGTTTTCCAAAAATTCCTCAAGAGGGATGCCCTTATCATTTTTAATATAGCCATTATTTTTATGGAAAATTACCTGTGGAATTAGTTCTTCGTGTATATTTTTTATATCAAAAACCTCCTCGTTTTTTATGCTATTTTCGTAAATTACAATAATTTTATTTTTTAATTTATTAATATTAGCAAAAATAGCGAAGCAACAAGGTATATTTCGGTCAAACCATATTTTGTCATTTTGATAAATTATTATTGTTGAAAAATATTTAAGAATTTCATCTTTTACGGACTTATTCTTGTTTTTGATAAAGAAAGAAATAGGCAAGACATACCCGATTGATGAGCTTTCATCTTTAATGTGTTTCAATGATTTTAGAATAAAAATATTTTCTATTTTTTCTTTGTCTTTCTTTAATTCTTTTTTTGTGAGATATAACGATGGCCAAA
>Ga0210019_1004406_pt1 | contig 12253 bp, 13 predicted proteins | sample CryGeyCG2114_020_2_FD_183969 | JGI IMG/M metagenome (GOLD analysis project Ga0210019, IMG submission 183969) | Groundwater microbial communities from aquifer - Crystal Geyser CG11_big_fil_rev_8/21/14_0.20 (SPAdes) (version 2) | ecosystem: Environmental > Aquatic > Deep subsurface > Groundwater ...
CCGAAGAAGAGAAGATAAACTTTTTAATATTTTTGCAGTATTTTAAGATATTTAAAGAGCCAAGAATATTTGTTCTGGCGTCTTCAATTGGGTCTTCTAAAGATTTGCGGACATTTTTTTGAGCGGCAAGATGAAAAACTATTTCTGGTTTTTCTTTTTTAAAAATATCAGCTATTTTTAGCGATAAGATATCTGTTTTATAAAAACGGGCTTTTGGGTTCCCGCCTTTGCCAAGGCTTCGGCGGGCAAGCATATTCTCTTTTTTGCCTTCGGATAAATTGTCTAAAATAGCAACAGAATGTCTGCGTTTAATTAGTTCATCAACCAGATGAGAGCCAATAAAGCCAGCGCCGCCAGTAACTAAAATTTTCATTGACTTATTAAAATTAATAATTTAGTATTAAGTTATCATGGATAATGTCCAAAATCAATATGACGAAATTAATTTAGCTGATTATGTCAGAGTAATTTTCAAGCGCTGGAAATTGATTTTTTTAATTTTTGTTATGGCAGTTATCAGCGCTTTTGTTTTTTCTATTTTAAGTCCTAAAATTTATAAAATAGATTCTTCTTTGGAAATCGGCGCAGTTGGCCAAGAGCTGATTGAAGCGCCGGTCCGGTTGGTCGGAAAAATTAATAATCAGGTTTATAATGGCAAGTATGAGATTGGCGTTCAAGCTGATAATCCAGTTAATACGCAGTTAGTTCGGCTGAAAATTGAATCAGCGGATTTTGAAGAAGCAAAAAGTGCTTTAGAAGAAGTAAGCAATTTAATTATAGCTGAACATCAAGAAAAACTTGAAATTCGAAAAGAGTTGATTCGAAAAGATATTGAGCAAGTAGAAAGTAAGATAAGATTAGTTGATGGCAATATTCAAAAGACAAAAAATAAAATAAACCCAATTGAAAGCGATATGAAAAGAATTGAAAACAAAATCCAATCCGTCAAAGAAGAACAAAAGGCCTTGGAAGATAAAGTCGTCGCTTTGGAACAAATTTTAGTCTACGAGCAGGACCCAGGCACACAATTCGCTTTGTTTGACGCTAAAGAAAAATTAGAAAATAAAAAGCAGGAAATTGAAAATCTTTATTTGAGCATTAATTCTTTGCAGAGGGCGATTCAAGATATAAATATTGAAATGGCTAATTTAGATGTCCACAAAGATGATTTGGAATTAGAAATCAATAAATTTAATAAATCTTTGCAAGAGATTGAACCAACAAAAGTTATCAAACAACCGACTGTTTCAAAAGAGCCGATTAAGCCGCGGCCTTTATTAAATACAGCCATTGCCGCTGTCTTAGGACTTTTTATCGGAGTGTTTTTGGCTTTTGCGAGAGAATGGCATCAAAAGTTTCAACTTTAGAGCAAATTAAGACAATCCTTAACTTTAAAACCAAGAGTGATATTATTTGAGTAATTGTGTAAAAAGCACATTGAAAACTTAATAATAATGTGCTAAACTGGCTGAATAACAATATAACGGCCAGGCTCTTGACCGCGGGATTCAGTGATCACATCTTTTCTATTAGCCAATTCCATATGGACGCAACGTCTTTCATAGGCTAACATTGGTTTTAAAATAATCTCTTTTTTTAAAAGACAAGCCCGGCAAGCTGATTCTTTGGCAATCTGTTTTAAGCTATTTATTTTTTGCTGACGATAATTATTAATATCTAAAGTAAATTCAGGGATAACCTTGTGGCTCTTTATCGCTATTATTTTAATTAAACGCTGTAAAGCACAAATACTTTCACCGTTCTGGCCAATTAAAAGACCATGGTTGCTAGTTTTAATATCAATAAACGCTCCCTGCGTTTCTATTTCACACTCAAAGCCCATTTTATTTATTAGTTCTTTGACAAGATTTGTCATAAATATATTGCTGTAAAATGGCTAAAAGCGTGATTGTTGTCCAATATAAAGGCAGACCAGCTGGCAAGCTTAAACCAATAAACACGGTAATCAAGGGCATAAAATAGAGAAATTTAGAATTCTGCTGGCCAGCGCTAGGCATTGTTCTGCTTTGCCAAAATTGCGTTATGCCGGCCAAAACAGACAAAAAAATACTGCGCTGACTCAAATCAATTAAGCTTAAAAACATCGGGTTGATAAGCTGGCTGTTTTTTGAAAGATCAATAAAAACCTTAAACAAAGCAATCAAAATCGGCAGCTGGATTAGAATCGGCAGAAAGCTGGAAAATGGATTTATCTTATGCTCTTTGTAGAGTTTCATCATGATTTCACCCTGCTTGATTTTATCATGCGAATATTGTTTCTGCATTTCTTTGATCTTTGGCTGAAGCAGGGCTAATTCTTTTTGTGATTTTAATGCTTTTTGATTAAGAGGATATAAAATTAATCTGATAATTATTGTCAAAATAACAATGGCAATGCCAAAATCCGGAATATAATGATAAAACCAAAGCAGGGCTTTAAATAATGGCTGGTATAAAATTAAATTAAATATTTCACCGAGCATAAAATTGCTTTTTTAATTTCCTGGAAACTCTTCCCGACAATCTCTTTGTTTGTAATCACAACTATATCATAACCTTGCTTAACATCAAGCTGTCTCAATACCTCGCGGATGCGGCGCTTGATTTTGTTGCGGACAACCGCTTTCTTGGAAACCTTTAAACTGACAATAATCCGGAACTGGTTTTTATTGAGATTATTGGTTTTGTATTTAAGATAAAGAAAACTATTCACAAATTAAACGGTTAGCTTCTTCCTGCCTTTTGCTCTTCGGCGCTTTAAAATACGACATCCTGCTTTTGTTCTTTTGCGAGCTGTAAACCCATGCTCTCTTTTTCTCTTTCTCTTTTTTGGCTGATAAGTTCTTTTCATTTCTTTTTTTAAAAAAAATTATATCTCCTGCATTATTGGCAAAGTAATCATGAATACAGACCCTTTGTCTTCGCCTTCAGATTCGGCCGTGATTTCTCCGCTATGACCCTGAACAATTCTTTTGGCGATATAGAGGCCCAAACCAGAAGAGTTGACATTCATACCCAAAGAGCCCCGGCCTCTTTGGAACTTCTGGAATAATATTTTCTTGTCTTCTTGGCTTAGGCCAATGCCAGTATCTTGGATAATAACCTGTAAATAGTTTTTAGATTTTAGGTTTAAGATTTTAGGTTTTATTGTTACTCGGCCCTTTTCTCTGGTGTACCAAATCGCATTATCAATTACTTTAACAAAAGCTGATTTGAGCCATCTGGCATCAGCCATTATTTGAGGCAGTTTCTGTTCTGGCTTTTGGTATTCAAGCATAACTCCCTTTCTCTGGGCAATGTTTGGGAAGATTTTAACTGCTTCTTGAAGAACTTGCTCTAAGTCAATAAGCTTGAAATCAAAAGATGGGGTCCTGCCTTCAAAAGTATTAGCCTCAAGAATGCCTTCAATGACAATCAATAGTCTATTGGCCGCGCCGTAGGAATCTTTAATCCATTCTTCTTTTTGCTTGCCGGAAATATCGCCTTCGGTTATCATTGAGAGCATGCTTCTGAAGATGGTTGTTGGGGTTCTTAATTGATGAGATACAGTGTTTAAGAATTCAGTTTTCATGGCTAAGAGTTCTTTTAAGCTTTTGGTTTGCTCGTCAACCTTTTCTTGTAAGTTCTCGCTTAAATCCTTAACCTGGTCATAAAGCCTGGCATTTTCTATGGCAATGGAAGTTTGATTAATCAAGATTTCTAAGACTTCTAAATCTTCTCTTGAATAAGCGTCTTCAGAAAGCTTCCTGCCCAAGACAACAATACCTTCTAATTTATCTTTAATCATTAAAGGCAGACAAAGCACTGCCTCAATTCTTTTCATATTGTCTCTTAAATTAAGCAGAGCTTGTTTTGTTGGCTCATCTTGAGCATCTCTCATCATTAGCTTTAATTCTTCATAAACCAATGGTCTTCTGGTTTTCTGGAGATGCTCGGTTAAGAAATTGTCTCTAACCAGAGAAATGCCGTTCTCTTCTTTGAAACCAATAATTTTTTGAATCTTGTATTGGCCAGTTGCTTCATCCCGCAACAGCACCCCGGCTCTTTCCAAACCCATTGTGTTCTTGGTTGTCTCTACTATTGAATTAACTATCTTATCCAAATCAATAGTTGCGACTATCTTATCAGACAACTCTTTAAGAGCTTTTTGATAAGATGTGATTTTGCGGAAGAGGAGTTTGTCAGCGAGTTTTTGAAGAAAAGAGCGAAGGGGAATAAAAAGTAAAATAATTATAGCCATAGCTATTGCTCCGCCAACCATTAAAATTGGATTTGGCCTATAATTCATCAAATAAGCCATGAACCAAATAGTAAAGATTGTTAATCCGACTACTATAATCAAAGCCAGCAAAAAAACTCCGCTTTTTTTAAGAACCAATCGAATATCCATCAAGCGATAGCGGGTAATCGCGTAAGCCAGACAAATAATCATTGCGAGTGGGGAAAAAGGGCTTAGCCAGAAATAGCTAGAATTATTAAAAACTACTGGTAAAAGAACATCTACAAACAAAACAGGAACAACTGTTAAAGCAAGGCCAAGAAAAAGATACATCAATTGCATTCGCTGAATACCTTTATTGTTTCGGTATTTTTGAACAAAATTAACAAGAGTCCAGACAATAAATATAGCGCAGAGAATACCAAACCAAACATAAACAGGCCCAAGCAAAGTCTCGCATTGATTAAACTGGCAAACAACACCCCATACCCACTGTTTTGTGCCAAATAACAAATAGACAAAAACTAATCCCAGACCAGAATATAAAGTTAATGGCCATTTAGATGTTTTTTCAGGCTTAACAGGAAAAACAAATGAGAAATAAAATAAGCTCCCGATAAGAACGATGACAAAGAAATAGACGATTTTAATCCAAGCTAAGCTCGAGAAAACTAGCGGATGTTCATAAAAATATAAACTAGCAGACCATAAAGCTGTAAACCAGACAAAAACAGCAAAGCTCAATTTGATATGATCTCTCCTGCGGGAAAGCACTAATATTCCTAACAGGAAATGGAGGGATGCAATAACTAAAATTAAAAATTTGATATCCATTAAATTTATTATAGCAAATTATAAAAACCAGCACAAATAAAATAGGCTGGGGACAGACAATTTTGACCTCAGCCTTGTATTTTTCTAGCTCTAATAACCATACCTCCTCCCTGAAAAATTTCTTTTTCAATCTCAATCTTAAAACCAAGATTGATTAAGAAATTGAGAAATTCTTCACGGGTTGGGTATTCAATAATACCATGCTCAACATAGGTATGGAACTTGCGAGCTGTATTTTTCACCCCAGCCGCTTTAATGCAGCGATAGGGATTTGCCAAGAATTCTCTTGGTATGTTCTTTTTAATCATTGCTGGAAAATCCCACCCCTCGAACATAATACTAGCGTAGATATAACCCCCAGGCTTTATTGTTCGATAGGATTCTTCCAGTGCTTGTTCCCAGCTACGATATGGCAAATAATAGAGAGTTATGCTATAGATTTGAGCATCAAAACTATCATCCGGCCAAGGATATGGCTTGCTCAAATCCACTCGATCAAATACAAATACATCCAAGCTGGCATTAACTATCTTATTGGCTGTCTTTTTCGCTTCATACAACATTTTTCTCGACCAATCCACTGCTACTATTTCTTTCGGCCAAATCTTCTTTAAAATCAAGAAAAACATTGCGCCTATACCGCAACCACCGTCTAAAACAATAGCGCCAGGTTGAAGAACCAGTAACCCCTCCATTACTTCCCAGTATTCTTTGAAAAGCCGCAACTTAACTACATGCTTATAACCAGCTTCAGCATACGCATCCCACAGATGCGGCAAATCATCTGCACCCCATGTGCCCCATTTCTGCTCCTTGGCCTTGATTTTAGGCATAATCGAATCGGAGATAGAACTTTCCCAAACAATAGGTTTCATTCAGTATCCCTCCTATTTAAGATTTTTATTCTATTTTCAAGTTACTTACCCCCACCCTACCACAAAGAATTAAATTTGTAAAGGGTTAAAAAAAAAGAGCGGATTGAGTTATCATCAACCCGCTCCCTGGTATTTAGAATGCTTCAACTAGAAACGGAAGCAAGTCGTCTTTGGGGATTTCTTTTTGAGAATAATAATCGACTAAACCTATTCTTATGTCCATAATAAAGCATTGATTTTGAATACTATAATCAATTATTACCTCTAAGTCCCTCTGCAGAGAACGCGCGCAAGCTATCCCCAGCTTTTCTTCTATGTTCTCGCCCAAGACATATTTTAAGTTTATTAGAAGATTTCCGGGTAAGGATTTTGGCGGAAAAGCTTCATCTGCAATCAAATCCAGTGTTTCTATCTTGTTTTCTTGCGCATAAAAGAATAAAACAGGCCTTAATCCAAATTCGGAACAATCTGTGTAAAAACCCACCTCGACACCCCTTCTTAAACTCCATGGACAAATAAACTCTATTTTATTTAGTGCCGATGGATACGCCGGACATCTATCAAAATCTGCTGTGTCAACAATAACCATCTCTTCAGAATTCATCTTCTTCCCTCCTCTATAATATAACAATCTTACTACTTGTTGCCTGTATTAGGACATATTGTGACGACAATGTCAAGCTTCTTTAGCAATCTTGTTGATCTTGTTGTATACAAGAGTATCGTATCCCTTAACAACCCTTGCTTTTTTGTTGATTCCTAAATCTAGCAAAAACTGGAAAAGTTCATCTTGAACTTTTATGCCATCTTTTTCTTTTGACATTTTTTCAACCTCAATGAATTTACCCAACCCACCTACTTCGTCTAAGCAGATATTGTATTCTCCGAAACTGCACCTTCTTCTTTTCTTATTAACCCTTACAACTTCGCGATAGCCAAGGTGGTTTAATATGTCTTGCATTTCTTTTGGGTTATCAACAATCACCTCTTTTTCAATGCAATCTAGCTCGTTTTTTTGGCGTTGTTTCAGAGTAAAACTAATTTTGCCATTCTCTTCTCTGATTCTTAAAACATTAGTGCCCACTTTGACACCTGAAAAGCCAAGATCATCACCCAAGAAGATTATGTCTTTTTGGATAATTGGTTCGGATATCTTGCAGCCAATCCTTTTTAACTCATTGATTACAGAATTGAAATTCCTAATTTTTGCTTTTATTTCAATTTCTTTCATGTTTCATTGATTCTTTGGAATAGCTTTGAACACCACTTTGATACTGGGCATGTCTTACACTTCGGCTGAGTCATTGTGCAAAAATGTCTTCCTACGTACCACAGTGGCGTTCCCAGTAAAGCGGGAAAGTTAGGATGCACTTCCCTAAATGCCGAGTTGAGCTCAGCGGTTCCTTCTTTTGTGGATGTGTTGAAATAACCACTTCTTAAAAGAACGCGTTGAATATGAGAATCCAGCGCAACATCTAGAAGGTGTACATCGTCAAATTTTACCCTAAACTCACGCGCAAGCAATAATATGGCTAAATTAGCTTTCTTTTCTCCTATGCCGCATAACTTAAGAAAGTTTTTCTTTGCTGAAATAATTGACTTATTCTCATGCCAAATCAAATCTGCTTTACTTCGAAATTTATCTCTAATTATTCGGGAACTTTCAATGATGTGTTTTGCGGTGTTTTTGGGGAACCGGTGTAAAGATTTCTTCTGGGCTATAACAGAGGTAAGTTGATTGATTTCCATATCTGCAACTCTTTTGACGTCTAGGTGGCCTAATCTTTGTTTTAGTTTGTGGGGACTCGTCCACGCAATATTTGATTTGATACCATGATCAAATATTAAACCCAAAATAAAAGCATAGGAATTGTTAAATATCAGCAAATTAGCTTCATCGCTTCTTGAAAATCCCCTTTCCCAAATAGGGAGGTTCTTTGTCTTCGAGCTATGAGAAAACTGCACTAGTGATAAAATATACTTTTCACGCATATATTTTTTGAAAGGGGCAACAGTATAATCATACCATTGCCCACAAATAATTCATAACAAATTCTCCTTTACTTCTTTCGAGGTTATAGACCAATTCCTTGGATTTGCATACTTTGGCATCCCAACTTCCCGCATAGAAACAAAGGTAACCCTAGGAGATAAACCGTAACGCTCTTTTGTATTCTGAAGCGCGACACCAGAATGATATACTGCCCATATTTGTGAAGCAACGCTTTTGAGCTTTTCTATACTACCTTGATAATCTTCTTGCGCATTGTTGTGGACCTTATAGATAAACTCTGGCATAAGGTGCTGAGGGGAGATTGGTACTTTCCCATGAAGATAAGCATACGCCCTTACCCAATCTATGTACTTAAAGTCCTCATTTCTAATATCTATAAATACAATTGGCCTAAGGGTATATTTGACCTCGTCAAGGAAGCCTGATATTTCACTGAATTGATTATTTTCAAGACTTGTGCGAATCATGGGCTCATCAATGCTTAACACCCGCCCTTTGTATGAGGCGTGGTCATGATAATTAAGGCTTTTCACGGTTTCAGATATTGAAAACACTCTTATTCCCGGAGTCTTAACTCGAACCCACAAGAGCACTTCAACTAAAATGCCTTCGGATAATTGCTGTAAGGCAATGTTTTCTGATTCCGCAAACAACCAAAGCTCGTCTGCAGCCATAACTAACGACAAACAATCTTTCATCACTTCGAACTTTTTTCCATCATGAGACGTTGTTGATAGGTAATAGCCAAGGGCATATTCGGGATTGATTGGAACATAACCATTGATTATGGCTATGTTCCGCATACAATCAATAAATACCATATCGTCTCCATCGAACGCAGTATAGACTGCAAGTTTCTGCATGTTACTAACCCCCTATTGTTCAATTTTGATGTACAAATTAAATTATACTAGCAAATACTAGTATTATTAAGCTACAACATATACCTCAATTTTGTCAAGAATTTTTAGAAAAAAATTATAATGCTGGCCTAGCTAGTTTTAAATACTTACTGCTTTATGGGTTAAATTTCTAGATATTCCAGAGATATGGTGAATCTTCTTTAAGATTTTTATTCTATTTTCAAGTTACTTACTTCCACCTTACCACAAAGAATTAAATTTGTAAAGGGTTTAAAGAAAAAGAGCGGAATCTAATTTAATAAATTAAAATCAAGATGTGATTTTGGTCTCTATGTATAAATTATGTTTTGATGATTTATTCAATATTAATCTTTTCTCGTTTCTTGCCTTGCTCCCATTTTTGATAAATTTCACCCATTCGCTCTTCGTCTTCGCCAGAAAAGATGTCTTTTGTTTCGAACTCCTGCAGCATATTCAACATTTCTTCATTCAAGACTGGGTATTGGGTATACTCAATAGTCTTATTATCAAGCCATCTCGGGTCAAGACGACCTACTCGGAGACTTGCTAATTCTTTATTGATTCTAGTATTTAGATTATAGACAAACAAAGTAATCTTTTCTTTTTCAATAATATTGTCAAGGCTACTAAGAAAATCAAATGTTGCCGGGTGATCACTGTAAACAAGCATTTCTGTATTTGGATTAAAAGCAAATTCTTCTGATATCATCAAATCAGTCAAATCATAATCAGTAACTTGCCAATTTGAAATATTGAGCGCGGATAAGCTCTCTAAGCCGGGGCCTAAAGTTGCTCCGCTAAACCAAAATAATTGTCCACCAGAAGACCAATTCTCTAAACGCATTTCTAAGTCGCTTTTATACTCAAAAATAATTTGTTTGGTTTTAAGATCCATTATCTCTAAATCATTTAATTCAAGGTTCAAAGCAATATATTTTTCTTGAGGGTCAACTCTAAAATCGATACCTTTGTCTCTTAAAAGAAATTCTCCTTTTTTGAAATTATTGCCGTAGCGCCAAAGCTCGCGGTAATAATTTTTGCTATCATCCATATTAAACTCTCTAACCACATAATAATGATTATTATGTTTTTCAACTGAGTGATAATGATCAAATTCAATATCATTTGGCCAGGCATTAAAATTAAGCTGAATAGAGAATTTATGATAAATAACAAAGATAATAAAAAGCCCGATAACAAAAACACTGACATAAATATGCCACCTTGATTTTAGTATTTTAAGGCTCATTGTAATTAATACTATAATAATTTTAATAATAAATAAAGAAGCGCACTGACTTGGTTTAAATCAATGCGCTTTTGTTTTAGGAAGCCTTTTTTGTTTATTATTTGAGAGCCGCCCAAGTAGTAGCTATATTAGCTTGCCTTGATGGAGCCGCAGCGGTTTTTTTGTAAACAATCATTCTATCAATCGTATTGTTGTATTTATCAAGGGTAATATTTGTCCTTTGAGCGTCACTCGGATCAAGAATGTAATATTTACCAGCGTAACGGTAAAGAACAACAACAAAGTGATACCCGCCAGGAGTAACGAGACTTTTAACCCTCACAATAACAGATTTATAGTTGTCCAAATATGGATTGATAGCAGAAAGAGTTGCGTCCCGCGCTGTTTCAAGCGTCACTTTGCTTGAATAATTCGCTGCAATTGGCCAAAATGTATCACAGCAACCACTATAGCCCTTATTTGCCGTAAGCCATGCGTTTAAAGTGCCTGGATTAACATTAGATTGAGGGTCATAATATTTAAGCATCATTGCCGCTGAACTCACGGCACAGCCAGCATCATTAATATACCTAGAACAACACCCCAATATTTTAGATTTCCATTCGGCGTTATGCTGGCTAAAAAACGGCACATTTGGGCAATATTGAGCTTGGGCTCCTGATACGAAACAAACAACTAGGGCTAATATTAAGCTTCCGATAATGAAAGCTTTTGCTTTCAAGGTTTTTTCACCTCCAATTTTTCAATGTTCTGATTATTTTCACCCTACTACAAAGAATTAAATTTGTAAAGGGTTTGTCAAAGAAAAAGAGCGGATTAGTTATTTAATCCGCCCCTGATAAAATTTACTTTTTAGAATTCTTTTAACTCGCGAATTTCGCCTGGTTGCAGGTCAAACCTGTTATTGTTGTTAAAAACAGCAACTGGTTCATAGCCCACAACCTCAAGCCCTCCATTGGTTAAACAAACTCCTGATTTTTCCGGAATAGCAATAATTTTCGTCTTAAGGCTTTTAGAAAGTTTCTTCAGACTCTTCTCACCGTCGTAGTGGCAGTAAATTGAAAATCCGTCCACTAGATTTAATCCTTTAGCTTCGTTTTCTGAAAGCCTTTTTGCTTCCGGAGCAGTTAATATTGTTTGCCCTAAAATTATTGCTCCAGCACTGCCTCCATAAATAGGCAATCCTCTATGGCAAATCTTTTGCAATTGCTTACCAAAACCAGTATTGCGTATTTCAGAGAGCAACTTAACAGTATTCCCGCCGCCTATGTATAATCCACTGATAAGCGATATGTCTGCAAAAGCAGCTTTTTCAAGGTCCGACCACATTTCAATCCTTGCCACTCCTAAGGGACAAAATACATCTTTCAACCAGCTTAAACATTCGCCATAAGGATTTTTTCTCATAGCATTTGGGATGTAAGCAAGAGGCCTTGCTTTGGCTAAGAGATTGGCAAATCGCTCGTCTATTTTAATAGAATCAGACTTGCCGCCGCCTCCAGCCAAAAATAATTGTTTTTTATCTTTTCTATTATCCATGATTTTTGTCTCCCAGCAAGCAACGCAACTGGGCTAAGTCAATAACCTTGTTTTTTAACAATGAGATTAAAAAATCTTCTTGAGATTGTCTGTAATCTTCATCTATTTTTAGCAACTTATTTAAATGAAGATTTATACTCCTGTCAATTTCTCTTCTAACAAATCCTGTGGCAGACTGCAGAGATCTAGCGGGTTTTATAAAATCTGACCATTGCTTATAATAAAATTCGACTAATTCGCTAATCGGAATTTTATGAAAAGGATTGGCGATTTTGTTTGCTAGAAGCCGAAATTTATAACCATGATTTTTGTGTCCAGGTACAACGCCTGCTCCGCTCATCAGAGTCAAAGTTCGGAAAGTATCCATAGGAATTATATCCCCAGCGATAGCGTATGTCAAAGGGCCGATAGCGTCAAAATATGAAGCTGTTTTATTTCTGGCCCATAAAAATCTTTCTAGGCCAGTGCTGATATCGCTCATTGTAGCGAATTGATTATTGTTCAGTTCAATACCAGAGAAATAATTAGCTATCCCTATTTCTAGGCCGCCATAGTTTATTTTCAGCATTTCTGAAAAAATATTTTTTCCATTCCAATCGTTCTCGCTGGAGGAATATCTAAGGCAGAGATTCCCAACAT
>Ga0210019_1004407_pt1 | contig 12251 bp, 12 predicted proteins | sample CryGeyCG2114_020_2_FD_183969 | JGI IMG/M metagenome (GOLD analysis project Ga0210019, IMG submission 183969) | Groundwater microbial communities from aquifer - Crystal Geyser CG11_big_fil_rev_8/21/14_0.20 (SPAdes) (version 2) | ecosystem: Environmental > Aquatic > Deep subsurface > Groundwater ...
ATAATCATGAAAAAAATCAATTTTTGGCATGATAAGATCAACGCCTGGCAAATAGGCGTCCGGAAAGCTCACGCCGCAATCAATGATGATGCAGTGGCCACGGTAAACCAGGACCATCATATTCATTCCGATTTCGGAAAGGCCCCCCAAGGGCACCAAATAAAGCGATGGGGAATCATGGAAAAGCCTCTTTAAATTCACTTGGCGACTCTACGATCAGCCCTTTCTTTGGTCTAGAAAGATATGGAGAAGCTGTTAAACTTAGCCGGATGATCCGCCTTTATGTTGACGAGGACTTCGAGCCTGGCAAAAACTTGAGGCTTCCCAAATCCGAACAGCATTATTTTAAGTCTGTGAGGCGTGGTAAAAGCGACGAGATTCTTGAGGTTTTTAATAGAAAAGGTCAACTAGCGCGCGCGCGATTTCATGAGCGAGCTCTTGTTATTTTAGAGCTCATCGAGCTGGAACCAGCTCAGCATCGCCTACGCTTAGCCGTCGGCTTGCCTGATGCCAGTGTGGCAAAGAAAGTTTTGGCCGCCGCCTCCGAATTAGGTGTGGAAGAGCTGATATTCTTTGCGGCTGGGCGTAGTCAGGCGGCAAAAAAGCGCCTCCAAAAAATCAACGATTGGGGAAGGTATAGCATTGAGTCTGCTCGGCAGTGTGGACGATCGCAGCCATTAAAAATTACGAGTCTGTCGCTGAATCAGGTCCTAGAGTTATGCGTGAAAAATAGATTTGTTCTCGATGAAGTCGCTTCGAACCAGGGCTTGTTTATGGATCTTTCGAATCCAACAGATTTCTTACTTCTTGTTGGACCCGAAGGAGGTTGGACCGCGGAAGAGCGAGCTAAAATTTCTGAGGCTGGCTTTCGAAGCTTGCACTTTCCCACGCCAATTTTGAAAGTGGAAACGGCTTGTGTCGCCGCTTGCGTTTGGGCCCTGATGCCGAGCTTGTTGCTTGGCCCATGAACTATCGCGGATTTGACCTTATCGCTATGCGCTAAGACTGGGAATACTGCGGAGCAGATGATAGCAGCTCAATCAAAATAATAGCCCCACTCGTTTGAACCTATGGAGAGGCGCCTTAAACAGTCCAAAATACGAATATCGCAAGAGCTTTCCTGGGCTAAATATTCAGCGGCTTATTGACCGTTTCGGCAAGGCTTCCTAGAATGAGAAAGTGGGAAACATCAGGATTTTGGGTCTTTTGGCTCTCGGCGTGGCTAGTTCATTTTTGCAGGCCTGCTCGAGCAAATCAAATTCAGTTGCCGTTCAAGAGTCCAGCATTTGGTCGGAAAAAGATTTAGAAAATCCCGTGATCTTTGAAGAAGAACTGGAGGCCAAATCTAAGGGTGAGCTTCCTCACTTCGATATACCTATTGTCCGTAATCCAAAAGTCGAAACTTGGATCAACTATTTTCAAGGTCGAGGCCGCAAATGGTATGGAATATGGCTCGAACGTTCAGGTCGCTATATTCCTTTTATGCGCAAAATTTTGCGAGAGCATGGATTGCCAGAAGATCTTGTTTATCTTGCAATGATCGAATCAGGTTTTAATTCTAAGGCGTACTCGCGAGCTCGAGCGGCAGGATATTGGCAGTTTATTTACAGCACCGGACGCCTTTATGGCTTGCAGGTAGATTTTTGGCGAGACGAGCGAAGAGATCCTGAAAAAGCAACAATCGCGGCGGCTCGGCATTTGAAGGACCTATACGATCAGTTCCAAGATTGGAAGTTAGCGGCTGCTGCCTATAACGCTGGCCAAGGTAAAGTATCTCGTGCGATCAACCGCTATCAGACAGAAGATTTTTGGGAGCTAACCAAACACAGCTATCTAAAGAAGGAGACCAAGAACTATGTACCCAAACTTATTGCCGCGGCTCTGATTGCTAAGGAGCCGGGAAAATATGGGTTTGAAAAAATAAGTTACGAGGACCCTCTATCTTACGACAAAATCATATTGAGGAAGCCAGTTAATTTGGCAACCTTGGCGGCTAAGACAAATTATTCTATGGATGATCTTGTAAGACTTAACCCAGAACTTAATCATCCCGTCACTCCGCCTAATGTGGGCGAATACGAGCTTCGCGTTCCATCCGGGAAGTCGCAGGAGTTTATTGAAGCCTACAATAATTTGGGACCAGCAGAGCTGTTTCAATATGCATCGCATACCATTCGTCGCGGAGACACCATTTCTCAGATTGCACGCCACTACAGAATTCCTCAGTCCGAAATCATGCGCTTGAATAAAATTAACTCTGCCCGCACTCTTAGGCTTGGCCAAACCCTTTTATTGCCCGTTCCTCAGGGTGTCGAAATTAAACAGGCCTATGAGCAGGAGGTTGTTCGATCGAGACTCGCCGTTCGAAAAACCGCGGCCCCTCGGCAACCGCTATCAACATCAGTTGATGCTGATACGACCTATCGCATTCGGCGGGGAGACAATCTATGGACGATTGCTAGTAGATTTGGTCTTAGTCTTTATGAGATTAAAAACGCCAATAATCTCTCAAGTGATCGTGTCTATATAGATCAGGAGCTTATCATTCCCGCGGCAGGCAAGAAAAAATCGGTCTCCGTCCGGGTGGCGACGAAAGTAGATAGCAATTTGGCTAGTCCGACTGTTCATGTTGTTCAGTCGGGAGAGTCGCTGTGGAGCATTTCGCAGCAGTACGGAACTTCGATCGGAGATATTAAGCGGCACAATAAGTTGCGCCGAAATACGATTTGGCCTGGAAAGCGTTTGTTGATTCCATCCACTTGACTGACTGACTGACTGACTGACTGACTGACTGACTGACTGACTGACTGACTGACTGACTGACTGACTGACTGACTGACTGACTGAGGAGCAAAACCCAGACCAAGAAGATTCTTCCGAAGACTTATTAGAAGAAAGCTGAGAGTTCAGTTGCTAGGGTCTAGATAGACCCGCTTTACAACTGAATTAAAATTTTCGTTCAGACTACTTTTTACCTCTTGTTGCATAATACTCAGCAATCAAGCGGTCTTGATAGTTGAAAGGAACATCTGCCGTCGTGGGCTCTGAAACAATTTTCCCTTTCAAGGCTTCATGCTTTTCTAAGTAACTCGGCAAATCCAGACGGGGTGTACTTTGAGTTTGCAAAACAGAGGCATGTTCTTTTGAGGCTTCCTTAACAGAGACTTCATCACCCACTTTAAGAACCATTGAGCCAATACTCGCTGTTTTACCATTTACAAGAATGTGGCCGTGTCGAACCATTTGTCGAGCGGATCGGACAGAGGGCGCCATTTGAAATCTAAAAACCAGATTATCGAGACGCATCTCTAGGCGTCTAGAAAGCTCCTCAATCCAGTTAAGGCCGGCTCTATTGGAATCGCGTACAAATCTTCGAAGCTGCTCTTCGCGTAGTTGGTAGTGCGCCAAAAGCTTTTGTTTTTCCATCAGTCGAAGGGCATATTCTGATGGCTTGCGCCGTGAATTGCCGTGTTGTCCTGGTCCGTAGGGGCGTCGATCCAAAGCTCCTGGTTTGCCTAGTCCAGGCAAATCACAATTGAGTCTTCTTTGGACTCTGAATTTTTTCGTAATACTTCGTTCTGATTTCATAATCTTTCCGTTTTCCGCCCCGCCTCAGGCTGTCCAAGCTAGCCAACGGGAATCAATTGGTTTTTCCAAAAAACTATTTCAGCAAGCCTGCGTTTTAGATAAGACTCAGGCGATGATCAATAAAATTTCTGGTATTAAAGATATTCAAAATATCCTCGAAACCGAAGCTAGTTTGCTCGAATATCGCTGTAAAGGCATTTTGGCCAAAGATCTCCATCTGCCAGGTCCCGATTTTGTGGATCGAATATGGCTTGAAAGTGACCGAAATATCCGTGTTTTAGGGGCTTTGCAGGGCCTTTTCAATCATGGCCGACTGGGTGGGACGGGTTATCTCTCTATCCTTCCGGTTGATCAGGGCATTGAGCATTCAGCGGGAGCCTCATTCGCGCCTAACCCTCAATATTTCGATTCAGAGAATATCGTCCGATTGGCGATTGAGGGAGGCTGTAATGCGGTAGCATCGACTTATGGAGTATTGGGGTCGGTTGCTAGAAAATATGCCCATAAAATCCCTTTTTTATTGAAGCTCAATCATAATGAATTCTTAAGTTACCCCAATGCGCATGATCAGGTGTTTTTTGCGCAAGTTGAGGCGGCATACGGTATGGGCTGCATCGGCGTGGGGGCGACAATTTATTTTGGTTCGCCGGAGTCTCGCCGCCAAATTCAGGAAGTCTCCATGGCATTCCGTCGGGCACATGAATTGGGGATGTTTACTGTGTTATGGTGTTATCTCAGAAATCCGGCTTTCAAGACGGATAAGCTTGATTATCATCTGGCCGCCGATTTGAGTTCTCAGGCTAATCATCTGGGGGTGACGATTGAAGCAGATATCATCAAGCAAAAGATGCCCGAAAACAACGGTGGCTACAAAGCTCTCAAGTTTGGAAAGACAGATGAGAGGGTTTATTCGGAACTCTGCCCGGATCATCCGATTGAATGGACTCGTTATCAGGTCGCCAACTGCTATATGGGTCGCGCCGGATTGATTAATTCGGGTGGGGCCAGTGCTACGAATGATTTTAAGGATGCGGTAATCACTGCCGTTATTAATAAGCGAGCGGGTGGCATGGGCCTGATTAGCGGGCGAAAGGCATTCCAACGTCCGATGAAAGACGGCGTGGCCTTGCTTCACGCCATCCAAGATGTTTATGCTTGCCAAGAGGTTACGATTGCTTAGCTTGGTTTTCTTAAGCTTCTTGTAAAGAGGATGAAGCCATTCATCATTTGCTCAAGCAATTGGTGAATAAAATCATCCTTCGGTTTCCCGTTTTCATCGATGCTTTTGTCGACGGCGGGAATAAAAATACGCTCTGGAAAGATATAGGCATTTCGATAGCCATAAACTTGCTGCATATGTTCGACCGATCGAAGGCTTCCAAATCGTCCAGCACTCAGCCCAACAAAGGCGCAGGGTATTTTTTGCAGGCTTTGCGGAAATGGAAGCATATCTAAAAAGTACTTAAAAACACCGGGCGCCGATCCATTGTATTCCGGCAGAACGCTAATGATAGCATCCGCCTTCAACACAGCCCCTCGAAACGGTTCAAACGAACTTGGCTTACTGGAATAGGCACTGGGAGCAAAAATTTCGAGTGGAAGTTCCTGTAAATCGAGGACTGCTATATTTTCATTTTGATCGGTAAGTATAGATTTTAAAAGGCCAGCAAGGTAATTCGATACCTTCAAGCTATTGGATTGTGGACGGTTGGTTCCTGATATTATTAGCCAATTCATAGATAATGAAAACTTAGCGCTTGTTTGAGTTTGCGCAAAGCTAATCCCTGATTAAATTTTCTCGTGAATTTGTTCTAATGGGGCTATTTTTCAAAAGCCTTCATAATTTATGCAGAAACCAAAATCAAAAATCAATCGCCGCAGGGGATTCTGGTCTCATTTGATGATGCGTATTCGGCATGGAGAAAAGAAGATTTTGATAGCCTGGATTCGGTTTGCACGGGCTCATCGGGAATCACGGCGATTGCCAGTCATTTTGACTTTATTATTATTCTTGGACGCCTTCATCATTATTATCCCAAGCTTACTCTTAACTTGTGCCGCGATTACCATTACCCCTCGGAGGTGGATGCTTTTTATCGGTTGTTTTGTTTTTGCCGTTATGGCGAACAATTTGGTTACCTATGAAATTGGCAGGGTTCTTCCTGCGTCTGATATTCATTATATTGTTAATTTTTTAGGCGCTCAAAATCTTTGGGAATCTGCCGAGGGGGCCATTCGCAGCTATGGAAAGTTTGCGACTTTCTTTGGAGCCTTGGCGGGCCTTCCAACACAATTGATTACGATGATGATCGGGATCGCGGATGCTCAAGCTATCTACCTCAATCGATTCGAACACCATTCGATTTTAGCGGCGATTCTATTTTGTGGGGCGGGGCATGGTATAAAGATGTTCTTAATTGGGGGGCTTGTGCGCTTCGGATGGGTCAAGCTCGAACGCCAAGTGGCGAAGGATGTTGGGACTAGCTTGTTGCGGCCAAAGAAAAAGTGAATTTACTTTTTGCCGAGACCACCAAAGAATTGCTGGCTTATGGAGGCCGCGGATTTTTGTTGGGCTTTTAGAACTTCAATCTGAGCTTGTTGTAAAAACTTTTGCTTACTCAAATTAGAAAGCTCTGAAGCATAATCCGTATCGGCGATTTGGGACTGGGCGGCGGCCAGATTCTCTTGCTGAACAGCATTGGCGCTTTGTCGAAATTCCAAAGCGTTCTGGCTGGCTCCTATGCTGGCTGAAGCCGAATTAACTTTATCAAGCGCTGAATCAATCGCTGAAAGGGCATCTTGTGCAGAAGCCTGTGTTGAAACACCTTCGTCGGCGATGCCTAAATCGGCTGTCGAAACGCCATCGATCGAGACGCTTTGATTCTCACCGGCATTAGCACCTGTTTGGACTTGTTGGGAAAAGCTTCCATCCAAAAGTGAAGTGTTTCCGAACTTAGTGTTTTGGGACAGACTGTTTACATTCTCTTGAAGGCTCTCGAATTCATTTTGGAGGTTGGATCGATCCGACTGACTAAGAGTTCCGTTTGAGCTTTGAAGAGCAATTTCTCGCATCCGTTGCAAATTGCTTCGAACTTCACCCAGGCCTCCCTCGGCGGTCGTCAATGCGGATTGGGTATAGTCGATACCACGATTAACCGTCGATAGACTGGAAGCTTGAGACTGCAGTTCGGAAGCGATGGCTAGACCCGCAGGATCACTTCGAGAAGACACACTTTGACCGCTCGATAGGGCGGAAAAGCTGTTCTTAAGCTTTTGCTGCGTCTTTAGCAGGTTGTTCAGAATTCCAAGATTGCTTCCAATATTACCAACCATAATCAATCACTCCCAAAGTCACTTTCGGCAGGGCGTCACAATTACTTGAGTGGAATCTTAAAGTTTTGAAAAAGGGCCATAATTTGAAGCTCTTAGGGGCAATTGGATTCAAGCAGAATTAGGAGTCTTGAGCTTGAATGGGAGGCGCTAATTGCGGTAAATGTTACGAATCCCTTAATCAGTAAAGAAACGGAAAGAAGAATATAGACATGTCGGTAGCGCAACAAAAATCTGAGAAAACTAAATTAGATCGAATTGATCGGATCAGAAATATTGGTATTTCGGCTCATATCGATTCCGGAAAGACCACGCTTACCGAGCGAGTTCTTTTTTATACGGGAAAAATTCACCGGATTGAGGAAGTTAAGGGTAAGTCCGGTGTCGGCGCGACCATGGACTATATGGACTTGGAGCGAGAAAAAGGGATTACGATTCAGTCGGCCGCCACATTTTGTGAGTGGGGTGATTACAACATTAACATCATCGATACTCCAGGTCACGTTGACTTTACGATTGAAGTGGAGCGCGCTCTAAGAGTTTTGGACGGGGCCATTCTTGTTTTGTGTGGTGTCGCTGGCGTTCAGTCACAATCGATTACCGTTGATAGACAAATGAAGCGTTATGGCGTGCCTCGATTGGCTTTCGTAAATAAATTGGACCGTCAAGGCGCCAATCCTTTTCGTGTTAAAGATATGCTGCGCGAAAAATTGGGGTTGAATTCTGTTATGTATCAAATCCCAATTGGTCTTGAAGATCAGCATCAAGGCTCTGTGGACTTGATTCAGATGAAGGCCTTCTACTTTGATGGGGACAACGGCGAAAATATTCGCATTGAAGAAATCCCGGAGAACTTAAAGGCGCAAGCAGTTGAGTATCGAGAAAAAATGATCGAGATGCTCGCTGAAGTTAATGATGATATCGCAGAGAAGTTTTTGAACGGTCAGGCCGTTACGAATGATGAAATTATCGCAGCCACTCGAAAAGCTGTTATTGCCTTGAAGATTGTACCAGTTTATTGCGGCTCGGCTTATAAAAATAAGGGCGTTCAGCTTTTGTTGGATGCGGTGGCCACTTTTTTACCTTCTCCACGTGAGCGACAGAATATCGCTTTTGACCAAGAGAATAAAGAAGCGCAAGTAACGCTGTCCGCAGAATCGGACAAGCCTTTTGTTGGGTTGGCTTTCAAGCTGGAGGATGGTCGTTACGGACAATTGACTTACCTTAGAGTCTATCAAGGCGCTCTCAAAAAGGGTGAATTTATTTACAATGTTCAGCGAGACAATCGCGTGAAAGTTGGCCGACTCGTTCGAATGCATGCTGACAAGATGGTGGATATCGATTCCTGCGAAGGTGGAGATATCGTCGCGATGTTTGGCGTTGATTGCTATACGGGGGATACATTCTGTAATGAAGATATTAGGTATTCTTTGACTCAGATGTTCGTTCCTGATCCTGTTGTAAAATTGGCCGTGAAACCTAAAGAAAAATCGATGGTGAATAATTTTTCGAAGGGCTTGAACCGATTTTCAAAAGAAGACCCTACTTTCAAAGTTAGTCTTGATCCCGAAAGCAATGAAACCTTGATTGCAGGTATGGGGGAGCTTCATTTGGAAGTTTATGTGGAGCGACTTAAGCGCGAATACCAAGTGGAATGTGAAACCGGTATGCCTCAAGTTGCTTATCGAGAGACTATTACGAAAGCGACGACCTTCGATTATACGCACAAGAAACAAACCGGTGGTCAGGGACAATTTGCGAAAATTGTTGGCTTGATCGAGCCTGGTGAGCAGAATTATGAATTCGTGGATGAAATTGTCGGAGGAAGAATTCCTCGAGAGTTTATTCCCGCGGTTGATAAGGGTTTTGCTGAGCAAGTTCAAAAGGGAAGCTTGATTGGTTTCCCTGTCGTCAATGTGCGCATTCGACTTCAAGATGGATCGTTCCACGAAGTGGATTCATCCGAAATGGCATTTAGAATTTGTGCCATGGCGGCATTTCGCGAAGCTTATCCCACAGCCAATCCCGTTATTCTTGAACCTATCATGAAAGTGGAGTGCGAAACGCCAGAAGAATTCCAAGGCTCCGTTTTGGGCGGCTTAAACCAGCGACGCGGAATGATTCAAGGTAGTACGTCGGAGAATACGATCGCGACGATTACGGCAGAAGTTCCACTTTCGGAAATGTTTGGCTATGCCAATGATATTCGTTCTTCAACACAAGGTAAGGCTACCTTTACCATGGAGTTTTCGAAGTACGCGCCAGTGCCTCGTCAGAAACAAGAGGAGCTGGTGAAAAAGTATCAAGAAAAGCGAGCGGCTGAGAATAAATAGCAGGGATTTATTCCTCTGCCATTTTACTGATAGCGCTAAACTCTTGCTTCGTTAGTGGTGAAATCGACAGCCTGCTACCCGGATGTGAAATCAGCATATCTTTGCATGCCTTGTTGTCGCGCATAAAGTTACTGGCTTGATAATTGCGAACGCCGGTCCAGGCTGTAGGCTTATCTTTGGCTAGGTCGTCGATGCAATAATTGGTGACTTCGTTTTTCATGAGCCAGTATTTCATGACTCATGAAATCTCGTTTATCCTTCAATCTGTCAATCTGGAATAAGGCGATCATCCGGATTCATCATGAGATAGTCGGCCTTGTTAAAGGATCCACCATTCATAGTGCGGATGTGAAATAAATACCGGCCGGTCTTGATTTCACGTTCGCCTTCAAAATCTGGAATGGCTTGGTGAACCAAGAATGGCGTGTCCTTTTCTTTGCAATCGCCTTCATCTATTCTAACGACAGGTAAAACCTCAATTAGGTTTTTACGTGTTTTGGCGATTGTGATGCTCTCGAAATTAAGACATGTGTTCGTAAAAGTTCCAGACAAGGTAATCATTCGTCGAAGGCCCAGCGGGTCATTCTGAATAATCATGCTATCGACTGGCGCATAGGTGCTGTCATCAATCCGTGAACTTTTGGCTCGTCTGACGCGAAGATCCGAAAATTCTCGAGAAAGTTCATTATAGGAACGAATTTTGTAATTACCCTCAGGCAAGATTCCCACATCAACCACCTTAATTTGGCGGTTAAGAATCTGAAGGCAGAAGCCATCACGCTTGTGAGCTTCGACATAAACCATGAGGACATTAGGCTCTTGATCGTGAGGAATGATTGCGGCCCTGCCAATTTCCTCGCAAGTGTCTCGGAATTCGACTTCGACAATGACTTGGGTCAAGTCGTTGTCATCAAACCCATAAGGTACATAAACCTCTTTAATCGGTGGATTGAACCGCTCGTTCGCGCTCCAATTCATCGGGTCCTGAAAAAATTGTCCTGTAAGCATTATAAATAGGCCGCCCCAAATGATCTCCATAGTTATCCCCTCCACTGTCCAATCTACAGGGAGGGCTATGGTATGCGTCATCAGTTTTTTGTTTGACTAAAGTCAAATTTGGTAACGCAGCGCGTTGATTTGAGATATGTTTTGATCAAAATTTTTAGAGTAAAAGGGAGTTTAAATGAGTACTTCATGGCCTGAAACTGCGAAATCCTTGCTTGAGAAACGTTATGAATGTTTCGCGAAGGGTGATATCGATTTTATTTTAGACTCTCACCATCCCGAGACAAAAGAACAGATTCAGCGTCAAGCCGTCGAAGAGTGGAGCAAAAATTCTAAGTGGCATGGTCTCAAGGTAGATTCGGTTGATGAAAAATCAGATAAGACGGTTATCGATTTTACCGTCATTTATGAACGAGATTTCGAGAAACGTTTTCATCGCGAAATTGCCGAATTCAAAAAGCATGAAGGCAAATGGTTCTATTTTGATTCTAGTTTTCCAAAACCTGAAACGATTCGGAATGATCGGAAAATCGGTCGCAATGATCCATGCTCTTGTGGTTCAGGGAAAAAATTTAAGAAATGTCACGGAAAGGTCTAATTGACTCATCCTCCACCGGTACCGGGAGACGTTTTGTAAACCTAGAAGCTTGAGGAGGGGAGTCTAACGCGTTTAGGCGTTCACTCCGCTTTCTCTCTTAAATCAGTCTCGAAGCTCAGGACGTTTTGATGCGGAGCTTCAGCCTTAAGAACAGAACTGAAATGCCGATGAATAACTCATGTTCCTCCCCGTGGGATCTAACCTCCCTTACTTTCGATTTCCGGTGGTGTGCTTTTGCTGGCTGGCGCTCGCAAGTCTAATTTTCTTTGGTTTGAGCATGCACGAGTTGGAAGGACTTCGAACGGGAGAGCTGACTTCATGGCAAACGACAACAACCTATGCGATGGCGATTGTTCCTTCTGAGAATAATCCCTATTGGAAATTTTTCAGCTACCAACTCTTTCATGCCTCGGCCATGCATCTACTTTCCAATATGTGGTATCTCATTGTTTTTGGTTGGGTCTTGGAAAATGCTTTGGGCTCCGCGGGTTTTTTGCTTCTAAGTCTTTTGGGCGGAGCCTTTGCGGTTTTGCCTGAATTTATTTTTCAGGCGGATCGATCCCTCCCGATCGTTGGGGCTTCCGGGTCAGTAGCGGTGATGATGGGGGCGGCGATGGCCATGTTTCCACGAGCGAAAATTCGATTGCTCTTCTTGCTCATCCCGCTGCCGAATACGCCGGCAAGTTTCTTTGTGCCCTTACGTTATCTCATCTATTTCTGGCTCTTCATGCAAGTGTCTGGATTGGCGATGCATGTTTGGCTGGAACCCAAGCCGGTAGCTTATGCAACGCACCTCGCCGGCTTTGGCTTTGGTATGCTCGTGGGCCTTGGGATTTATCTTTATCGCTTTCGTAAGCGTAGTTTTTTTGACATTGATCTTAGCGGAAGGGAGCTCCGAGATTTTTATCGAAGTCTCGAGTCCTTAAAAGCGCAGAAGTTTGAAGAGGCCGGACAACTCATCCGAAAGATCAGCGAGGCTAATCCCTGGTTGGTTCAATTGCAATTTCAGCTTACGGACCTGGCCCTGAAGTTCAAACAAAAGGAATTAGCCGAGCAGGTTTGGAGAACCAGCCTTCCAGCCATTTTAGCCTTTAAAAAAGCTCGGGAAGCAGATTCCATTTTGAGGACATTTTTGACGGAATTTGGGGAACTTCCGAGGCTTGAGCTCCAAGAACGTGTCCGCTTGGACGAAATCTTGAGTAAAGCGCGTTATCCAAAACTTGAAGACGGTCGCCAGGCATAAGCTTCTCAGGTAAAATATTAAAATCACATGGGTTCTCAGCTAAAGCAATATCTTCGGCGTCAAAAAGGGCGCTTGGAATTTTACTCCGGCTTAAGGCTGTTAGGCTGGCTGTTGTTGGCGGGAGCTATTTGCTATCAGTGGCTTGAGAACTTTG
>Ga0210019_1004411_pt1 | contig 12244 bp, 11 predicted proteins | sample CryGeyCG2114_020_2_FD_183969 | JGI IMG/M metagenome (GOLD analysis project Ga0210019, IMG submission 183969) | Groundwater microbial communities from aquifer - Crystal Geyser CG11_big_fil_rev_8/21/14_0.20 (SPAdes) (version 2) | ecosystem: Environmental > Aquatic > Deep subsurface > Groundwater ...
ACAATACAACTATTATAAGGGCAATAATTTAATGAAAAAGCGCTGTAGTGATTGCCCTATCGGAGCAATACCCGCCGGTGAAGTAGAAAATCTTGTTCTTGATGAGATGAAAATCATCTTTAAGAATCCTGCAATTATTACAAAGGTTTGGAGCAATGTAAAAGAATACAGCTCTGAATATTCGGAGAAAATGGTATGGGACTCCATGAATAATATTAACGCACTATGGGAAGAATTGTTTCCTCTGGAAAAACGTAAGATTGTTCAGTCACTTATTTCAAGTATTGTTGTTTATCCTAAAGTTATGGAAATAACCATAATGGCGAAAGGAATTAAAGGGCTTGCCAATGATTTCTTTGAACTTGGAGCACAGCCAGAAGAGCAAGGACTATCTGAAGATTATGAGTATAAACGAGAAGTAGCCCTCCATGGAGGCAATATAATAATACGGCTTCCTGTAAAGTTCAGGAAGCAATATAAGGGACACAAATCCATAATCTTTTATCCTGACGCTGAGACTGAGGCTGCTTTGGGTTCTAATTTATATGATGAAGCTTTAGTAAAAGCCATAGTTAGGGCTTTTAAGTGGTGGGATAAAATTAATGATAATTCTGCAGTAAGTATTGATGAAATAAGTAAGGTAGAAAAAATAAATCACGGATACATCAGTAAGATTATACGATTAACCTGCCTTTCCCCAGATATAATATTTGCCATTCTAAATGGAGAGCAGCCCAAATCCCTGATGTTATCAGATTTAATGAAGCAGGAAATTCCGGATAGTTGGCAGGAACAGCGTCAATTACTTGGTTTTAATAAGTAAAATTCTTAGTCGGCATAGCTTAACTTAGATGGAATCATGGATAGCCCCTGTTTTATTATCCTTTAACAAACCACTTCCTTATTAAGGGATGATATGCTATCCTTTAATAACAAAACTTCTTATTAAAGGATAATTTTAAGTGAAAATTAAACGAAAAACAGGCAAATATATCAAATCTTCGACCACAGGAGAAAGCTTTCAGGCTTTTGTGCCTAATCCTTTACCTGTAAAACCGGCCTTGGAATTAGAAGCTTTGGCCACAAAGATTAGTGAGGCCACAATTGCCCTTGGGCGTTTAGATGGACAGTTTGTACATTTGCCTGATATTAAGTTGTTTCTTTATTTTTATGTCCGCAAAGAAGCCCTTCTTTCTTCTCAAATTGAAGGAACTCAAAGCTCTTTTGACGACCTCCTTTCCTATGAAAGCCATGATGTTCCCGGTGTACCTATTGATGATGTGGAAGAGGTATCTAATTATGTTGCCGCTATGCAGCATGGCCTAAAACGCATGGAAAAACTGCCGCTATCCTTGCGGCTTCTTAAAGAAATACATTCTATTTTACTACAAGGCGGACGCGGAAGCACTAAACAACCGGGCGAATTCAGACGTTCACAAAACTGGATTGGCGGCAGTCGGCCGGGCAACGCTATATTCGTTCCACCACCACCGGAAGAAGTGCCCGAATGTATGGGAAATCTGGAATTATTTCTGCATGATGAATTTGGAAAAACACCACCTTTAATAAAGGCGGCGCTTGCCCATGTGCAGTTTGAGACCATCCATCCATTTCTAGATGGTAATGGGCGGCTTGGGCGGCTTCTTATTACGCTATTATTGTGTATGGAGGGTGTTTTGAATGCGCCTATTCTATATTTAAGTTTGTATTTCAAGCAACATCGTAAAGCATATTATGAACTTCTGACCCGTGTGCGTGAAGATGGTGCCTGGGAAGTTTGGATAGAGTTTTTCCTGGATGCCGTTATTGCTACGGCAAAGGAAGCCGGCGAAAGCACAGACAAAATTATTAAGATATTCGCTGAGGATAAGGCTAAAATTGAAACTTTAGGTCGTCCGCGCGTGTCCGCTATGAAGGTTTATGAGTATTTGCAAACAAAAGGTAAATGTCGCATTCCGAAGCTAGCAGAGGCACTTGATATATCACAACCTACAGCCACCGCTTCACTGGATCATCTAAAAAAGCTAGATATCGTGAGGGAAGTAACCGGCAGCAAACGTGATCGTGTGTTTGAATATACGAGGTATTTAGATATATTAAGATCCGGAACAGATTAATAAATGGGAATGCAAGTATGCAAAGAAAGTTTTTAAAAGAGTACTTCTTACTCAGTATCAAGCCAGAATACGCAAATAAGATTGTCGATGGCTTGAAGTCTGTAGAGCTAAGAAGGAGGTTCCCAGAGAAGGATTTTTCAGGTTCTTATGTAATCATATATTCCTCTAGTCCAGATAAAGCTGTAATAGGTTACGCTGAAATAGATAATGTAACTAAATTGTCTATTTCTGAGTTGTGGAAGAAGCATAAAAATAATAGCTATATAGACTATAAAAAATTTCGTAAATATTTTTCCGGCGTACAGGAGGGATTTGCAATATCATTTAAGAAGGTCGAAAAGTTTTCTAAACCATTAAGTATGAAAGATTTAGAAAAGAATTTTAAGCTCTCACCACCACAGTCATACAGGTATGTTACCGAGGACTTCTTCAAAGAGTTAATACATGCCACAAACTAGGTTCCTAATTGATACTAATATAGTTGTACACCTTGAAGATAACAAGGTGATAGACCCTGTATATTCAACGCTTTCTTCACTATGCCATAAGCATAAGGTTTCTTTGTACGTCCATGATGCCTCAATAAAGGACATAGAAAGAGACAAAGACCTTGAGCGCAAAAAAATAATTCTGACAAAATTAAAGAAATTCTCTCCTATAAGAACGGTACTGAATCCAGAAATAGACACGAGAGAAACTCTTGTCACAAAATTTGGAAAACTCCCAAAAGATAATGATTTAGTCGATGTAGAGCTACTATCCTCATTAGAAGTTGGTGTCGTAGATTTCCTTATTACTGAAGATTTAGGAATTCATAAAAGAGCCGAAAGAGTTGGAATTGAGGGCCGTGTATTTACGGCAAAAGATGCAATAGATTGGCTAAAACAAACCTACGAAACTCATAATGTAGATTTGCCAAGAGTAGAAGAAAAAGAATGTTATCAAATCGCTTCTTATATAAATAAAGACCCTATATTTGACAGCATTAGAAGTGATTATAGCGGCTTCAACGAATGGTTCCAAAATAAATGTGTAGCAGAGCATAGAAAATGCTGGATAGTCCAGGAAGATAAGAAACTTGCCGGCATCGTAATAAAAAAGGATAATGACGATGCGAAGTTAAGCTTTAATGCCAAGAAAGTAATGAAAGTATGTACTTTCAAGGTTGCTGAAGACTATAGGGGGGAGAAGTTAGGCGAACAATTATTAAAGCAAATTTTGTGGTATGCGCATAAAAATAAGTATGACGGCATATATCTGACGGCATATCCAGAAAAACAGGAATTTCTAATAAATTTTTTAGAAAGGTTTGGGTTCTTTGTCTCCAGCGAAATTAGCGAGGGTGAAATCATGCTTGAAAAAAGGCTAATACCTGAAAGAGCGGAAGAAGACCTGCCACCGTTTGAATTTCATACTAAATTTTACCCCAAATATAGGCACGATAATGAAATATCTAAGTTCTTTATTCCTATAAAACCCAAATATCACGAGAGGCTTTTTCCTGAGATTAAACCAAAAGTAAAAAGCAAACAATTATCATTATTTCCTGATGACAATAAAGAACCTAACGGTGTGCCTGGAAATACAATTAGAAAAGTTTATCTGTGCCGAGCCAGTTCTAAGCAGATTAAAACCGGTGATATATTAATATTCTACAAATCAGAAAGCTCTTTTATAACTTCAATAGGAATAATTGAAAGTATTCACGAGCCAAGAGATTTTAAAGAGTTAATTCAAATGACTGCAAAACGTTCGGTATATTCATCAAAAGAACAAGAAAAACTTATGGAAAAAGGTGGTAAACCACTAAGAGTTATAAATTTTTACTTAGTAGGACATTTTACTAAATTTATTAAATTAAAAGAGTTGAAGGACGGTAAAATTCTAAAAGGCGCACCTCAATCAATATCAGTTACGCCAAACGATAACTACAAGCAAATTATGAAATTAACAGAATTGAGGATATAAATGAGAAAAATCATTTGTTTAACTGGGGTATCTGGGGTTGGCAAAGGATATACTGCAAAGAAATACTGCGAACTAAAGCCTTCAACTATTCATCTTGTTGCCAGCGATATACTTAAGGCCGAGTTAAAGCAGGAGAAAGAGACGTTGCGCGCTAGTCAAAAAGACAAACTAGAAAACAATCAGAAAATTCTTGTAAAAGCATTTAAACGATCTTTAGAAAAACTACCTTCTGATATAGCAGTAATATTTGATTGTCATATGCTGATTGATAACAACCATGGATTAGTTCAAATTCCACTTCACGTATTTAAAGACACCAATATAAGTCAGATGGTATTTATTTATGATGCCCCTTCAGTCATTTTAGAAAGAAGGAAAAGTGATATTGGGCGAGTAAGACCAGAAAGAAGCGAGTCTGATATAGAGGCACAACAAGCAAAGGCTTTAAAAATTGCTAAAAGTTATGCCGCCCAACTTAATATTCCGATTAACGTAATTTCACCTTGCCTGGAAGAGCTAAAGGAAGTCACAAATAAATTTGCTATAGAATAATTATTTAGAGTGCAACGCCATATCTATATCTATCAATCCATACTGTCGATTCCATATTATGACAAACTTTGAATAGATCCAGTTTCTCACCAATATCAGCTATAACGCAACTGGTGACCCTATGTTTACGACCGATGTTGTGGGGCCACTGTCTGGAGTTATGAGCAAATAACTAACTTACACGCTAAAAAGCCACCTGCCATCTGCGGTGACATGTCACCCATAAATTCAAAATATTTTTCAAAAAAATCACTTTTTTTAAGGAGCTATATGCCGCTGCCAAAGCGGTTAACCGCTATTCTTTCATAAGAAATATGCGTCCTTAACGCACCCATTGGTGACATTTCCCCATTCATCCCTGAACGGGCTGTTTGTTGCGGCCTGAAACTTAAATTCAGGGGTAAAACCAATGAGATCTAATAACCGTTATGATGGAATCGATTCATTCACAATTAAAACTGTAAGGACAAAAGCCAGAGAGCTTACCAGGACTCCTTATTTTTCAGCTTATGAGCAGGAAGATCTGGAGCAGGAGCTGATTGTTTATCTTCTTACACGCCTGCCACTCAAAGACTTCATGCATAAGCATTCAAAGGCCGGTGTTATCAAAAAGCTGGTTGATGAGCGGGCAATACAGTTGATCCGCAATATCACATTTAAAAAGCGTAAATCCGCACTATCCGTTCTTTCGTTACAGCAACCTGTCACTGCAGAGGATGCCCAAAGAGAAACTCTGCTTATTGATATAATTCCCGACTCTGCTTCCTTTTATGAAGAGCCTTATTCTCATGATGAATGTGAAATTGGCTGCCAGATAGATATCCGGCGCACTGTAGAAAATATGCAGGAAGCACCCGGAAGTTTACGGCTTGGTGAGCTTTGCGAACTCCTGCAGACAATGAGTGTAACGGATATCAGCAAATCCAAAGGCATATCCAGAGAAACCATTTACCAATCTTTATCCAAAATCAGGCAGGTGTTTTTAGAGGCAGATTTAAAAATTTACGCCTGAGCACCTGACACTTTTTCCTCGTTTCGCAGATTACCCCTAAGCAGCCTTTGAACATGTCGGGTTTCTTGCGGAAATACAAGACCTGCCGCATATAGCGGCAGGAAATACCGGCAGTTGCTTTTTCATTGGCAATACCCAAGCCCGAACACCAAAGGCTGCAACTGTTTAACCGTCAAATGGAGCTTTTTACATGACTGAAAATAAAATTTCTCTGGATGAGATGATGAGTATGCCGATTGGAGGGATTGCAAAACTGTCTCCAAAACAGCTTAGCGGGCTTTTGCATGACGCTACGGAATTATTAAACCATGCAAAGAAAACAAGGCAATGGGTCGAAGCTGCAATTGCCATGAAATATGAAGAGCAGATACGCGCCAAGCGTCAGCGAATGGGTAAAGACACAGGCATTATTCACCTTGAAGATGACGGATTTAAACTTACTACCGATATTCCGAAAAAACCGGTCTGGGATCAAAACAAGCTTGTTCAGATTATTGCCGACATTCAAAAGCAAGGCGATGATCCGAGTGAATATGTAACCGTCACAACCGATTATAAGGTTCCGGAAAGTAAATATAACGCATGGCCGAAATCTATTCAGAAGGTGTTTGATCCTGCCAGAATTCTAAAAACAGGAAAGCCTACTTATTCGCTAACTCCGATTAAGGAGGCTGCGTAATGTCAGGATTACCCATTATCAGCGCCGATGAGCGCATGAAAGAGAAAAAAGGTATCAAGGGCTGCGTTATCGGGGTCAGTGGTATTGGAAAAACATCGCAGCTATGGACGCTTGATCCAAAAAACACATTGTTCATAGATTTAGAGGCTGGTGATTTGGCTGTTGAGGGTTGGAAAGGTGATACTTTCCGCCCTCGCACATGGCAGGCATGCCGTGATTTTGCGGTATTTATCGGCGGCCCTAATCCCTCACTGCGGGATGATCAGCCATATAGCGAAGCACATTATAAAGCTGTTTGCGAAAAATATGGCGATCCAAAAGTCCTGGATAAATACGATACGATTTTTATCGATTCAATAACCGTATCAGGCCGTCTTTGCTTTCAATGGTCTAAGGGACAACCACAAGCCTATTCAGAAAAGACCGGCAAACCCGATATGCGCGGGGCATACGGTTTGATGGGTCAGGAAATGGTGAACTGGCTTACTCATCTCCAGCATGCACGCAATAAAAATGTTTGGGTTGTCGGTATTCTTGATAAGAAAACCGATGATTTTAACCGTGTTTATTACGAAATACAGATCGATGGCAGCAAGACAGGCTTAGAACTGCCGGGAATTTTCGACCAGATCATTACGATGGCGGAAATAAAAACGCAGGATGGTTCCTCATTCCGCGCCTTCGTTAATCACACCATGAATCCTTATGGATATCCGGCAAAAGACCGCAGCGGTCGTCTTGACCTGCTGGAAGAGCCTCATCTTGGCCGCCTAATGGCAAAAATCAAAGGACCGGTAAAGCCTGCTGTTGAACGCCTGGTTTATGACCAGCCGAAAACCGAAGCCCTTCCTGCCGACACTAATACCCAAATCCAATCTGAAACTAAAACTGAAGGAGAACCCTCATGAACAACAACTGGAATGATTTTAACTCTGCTGAAGAGCAAACCAGCTTTGATGTAATACCCAAAGGCACGTTAGCCAAAGTCCGTATGACTATAAAGCCCGGTGGATATGACGACCATAATAACGGATGGACTGGCGGCTATGCCACCTGGAACAAAGATACTGGCGCTGTTTATCTGTCTTGTGAATTTGTGATTGTAGCCGGCCAATATGCCAAACGCAAAGTCTGGAGCAATATTGGTCTGTATAGCCAGAAGAATAATAATAGCTGGGGCAATATGGGTCGCTCGTTTATTCGGGGTATCCTGAATTCAGCTCGCGGCATTATGCCAAAAGATGAATCGCCAAATGCTCAAACGGCAAGAAGAATAAACGGCCTTGCCGATCTTGATGGCATTGAATTTGTCGCCAAAATAGATATCGGCAAAGATAAATACAATGCGGATAAAAATGAAATCCAGCTGGCAATCACTCCTGATCACAAGGACTATGCCGCTATTATGGGCGCTGTAGCTGCTGTAACTGCCCCGGCAGCAGCTGCAGTCCCGCCATCTTCCAATTATCAACCATCTCCTCCCGCAGCAAGCACTGCTGCACCTGGCACAAATCCAACTGGCAAGCCTTCTTGGGCGCAATAAATAAGGGGGTTTTAAATGTTACTGCGTCCACGCCAGAAAATATTTGTTGATAAGAGTGTTGCCGCGCTGCGTGAGCATGGCAACACTCTTGGTGTCGCGCCGACAGGCAGTGGCAAAACTATAATGCTGTCCGGCGTTACAGCGCAAATAGTAAAAAATGTAAATACCAGCAAGGCTTGTGTTCTTGCCCACCGTGATGAGCTTACATCGCAAAATAAGGCAAAGTTCAGCAGGGTTAACCCAAAAATAACAACGTCTATTTTTGATGCGACCACCAAATCATGGGATGGAGATGTCACCTTTGCGATGGTACAGACCCTCGCGCGCAACACATCGCTAATGCCTAAGCTTGACCTGCTGGTGATTGATGAGGCGCACCACGCCGTAGCAAACGGCTATATGAGCATTATAAATAAAGCCAAAGAATTAAACCCCCACTGCATGATTTATGGCGTAACAGCAACACCGATGCGTGGTGATCGTAAGGGCTTGCGTCCTATATTCTCCAATGTGTCGGATCAAATCACTTTAGAAGAGTTAATTGCCTCCGGTCATCTCGTACCGCCACGCACTTTTGTTGTTGATGTCGGTGTCAGGGAGGAACTTACCAATGTCAGGAAGGTTGCCAGCGACTTTGACATGGGTGAAGTAGAAAAAATAATGAACAAGCGGCCTATCACCAATGCTGTTGTGAAGCACTGGAAGGAAAAAGCCGGGAACCGCAAAACCATCGTTTTTTGCTCTACTGTCGATCATGCCCGAAATGTCTGCGATGCTTTTAATGAAGATGGCGTTAATGCAGTTTTAGTTCATGGAGAGCTTTCAAAATCCGAGCGTGCAGCAGCACTAAAATCCTATGAAGAAGGAGATACGCAGGTTGTTGTAAATGTGGCGGTACTGACGGAAGGCTATGACTATACTCCTACATCCTGCGTGATTTTACTGCGTCCGTCTTCTTATCGTTCAACGATGATTCAAATGGTCGGGCGTGGACTGCGTACCGTTGATCCGTCAGAATTTCCAGGCGTTATAAAAACCGACTGTATTGTCCTTGATTTTGGCACATCATCATTACTGCACGGCTCATTAGAACAATCTGTATCGCTGGAAATAAAAGAAACAGACCGTGACGCTCCTAAAAAAGAATGTCCGGAATGCAGTGCAAAAGTTCCGGCAAATGCAAGGGAATGCTCACTGTGCGGTTATGTTTGGGAAATAAAAGCAGGCAATGATAATGATGACGCGCAATTATCCGATTTTATCATGTCGGAAATTGACCTGCTGGCACGCTCATCGTTTAAATGGTGCGATATATTCAGTGATGACGCCGCCCTTATTGCCCAAGGATTCAATGCATGGGCCGGAATATTCTTCCTTGAGGGCAGATGGTACGGCATTGGCGGCGGAACGAACCTTACAACATCACTGCTTGCTGTTGGTGAACGGACGGTATGTCTTGCGGCAGCAGATGACTGGTTAAATGACCATGAAACCTCCGATAGCGCCCATAAATCAAATAAATGGCTGAACCAGCCTGCAACTTATAAGCAGCTTAGATATCTGCCGTCACATTTAAAGAATGATCACGGTCTGACCCGTTATCAGGCATCGGCACTACTGACCTTCCAATTCAACAAAAAGAATATTCGTAATCTTGTTTTTAATAGCGGGAGGGCAGCGTGAGATGTGCAGTGTGTTTGAATATGGATCATGGTTTTGGCTATGTCCAGCCGCCTTACAAAATATCAAGCGCTTTGGGGCAAAAGACCTATCGCAAGTTCTGCTCAAAGCATTGTCAGGACATCTATTCGCACATCAAAAACACAAAAGGAGCAAATGCCGTGATTGATCCTACAAAACATGAAATTGAGGCCATGCAGGCAACGCTCAAGCCGCTTGGGGAATATGTTGCCTCCATCGGCATGCATCGAGGGCTGGCTAACTATACCAAGCAAGAGATCCTGACTCTCGTTGAGGTCACGGTTACAGCCTATCACGACCATTTAAGGCAGGCCGTTAAAGATGAATTTGAGGTGGAAATACCATGCTAGATTTTAACAGCAGTAAAACATTTGCCGACAGGGTTAACAGCCACATAGATAAAACACTTGTTGAAAACAGGGAGCAGGAAAAACCGAGGAAATATCTCGGCGGCTCCCGGCTTGGTGTGGAATGCAAACGCGCCCTGCAGTTTGAATATATGAACACTCCAAAAGATGAAGGACGTGATTTTAACGGCCAGACATTACGGATATTTGCTGCAGGTCATATGTTTGAAGAGCTGGCTATAAAATGGCTGCGTCAGGCAGGGTTTGGATTATATACCGAAAAGAAAGACGGCCAGCAGTTTGGATTTTCCGTGGCAAACGGGCGCATACGCGGCCATGTTGACGGCATTATAAATAATGCTCCTGAAGCACTTGATATGAGCTTTCCTGCCCTGTGGGAATGCAAGTCCATGAACAATAAAAACTGGACTAAAACGCAAAAACAAGGCGTGACGCTGGCACATCCGGTTTACGCCGGTCAGATTGCTACTTACCAGGCATATATGGAAGGCTCTATTCCTGGTATTTCAAAGAATCCTGCTTTGTTTACCGCCATTAATAAGGATACGGCAGAGCTTTATCATGAGCTTGTACCGTTTGACTGCACCCTTGCGCAAAATTTGACAGATAAGGCTGTAACTGTGCTGCAAGCCTGTGATGCCGGAGAACTGTTACCACGCATTGCTACTACACCTGCCCATCACATTTGCAAAATGTGCGCCTGGCAGGACAGATGCTGGGGGGCGAATGCATGACAAATAATTGGGGCGATTTTAATCAGGCAGCCGAGCAACATTCATCTTCAGGCAAGCATAATGTCGATGATATCCGTTCGCGCATGCTGGCTAATATTCATGCGATATTACGATATCTTTTACCAAGGGGCGTTTTTCAGGCCGACAGGTTTGTTATTGGCGACCTGCAGGGAAACCCCGGCAAAAGTCTGGTTGTTACCGTATCAGGCGATAAAGCAGGATTATGGCAGGATTTTTCCACTGGCGAATGCGGTGATTTATTTACTCTTTGGGCAAATATTTATGGTCTTGATGCCAGACATAATTTTGGCGAGGTATTGCAGGATATTGAAGGCTGGCTTGGTGGTAATTATAAGGAAAAATATAAACAGCCGTTAGACACAAAACCTACTCCCCCAATTGATGAGCTTGGGGCTTTTACAGGCAAGTGGGATTATTTTAACCCGCAAGGTCAGCTGATTGCCTGCGTTTATCGCTATGACCCACCCGATGGTAAAAAGCAATTCCGCCCTTGGGATGCCAAGCTTAGAAAATATCAGGCTCCAACGCCACGTCCGCTTTATAACCAGCCACAGATGGTAACGGCAAGACAGGTTATCTTGGTTGAAGGCGAGAAAGCCGCACAGGCTCTGGTAAATATAGGAATATGCGCAACAACAGCGATGAACGGTGCAAAAGCACCCATAGATAAAACAGACTGGAAACCATTAACCGGTAAGGATGTAATTATCTGGCCTGATAAGGATAAAGCTGGCTGGGAATATGCGGAAAACGTAGCAAAGCACCTACAAAGCGAAGGCATTGCCAGTGTTTCCATTATTTATCCACCTGATGATAAACCGGAAAAATGGGATGCTGCCGATGCTGTAACAGAAGGCGTGGATATCCATCAGTTTCTTGGCAGCGTCATGCGCTCTGAAATCAAAACCGCAAGTGCTACCAGCATTAATATCTATGAGTGGTCAGCAGAAAAATATGACGGGGATGCTCCGATACAAAAATTCCTGGTAAAAGAAACCTTTCCGATGGGAATAGTCTCATTGCTTGCTGCGATGGGGGATACCGGCAAAGGAATGCTTACCTTAAATCTTGCCCTGCAGGTTGCAACAGGTTCACCTCCGACAACAAGTATAAGCCCCTCACCGCATGCATTTGGCAATGATGTAGAAGAATTTGGCACAGCAGTAATATTCACTGCCGAGGATGATAAAAATGAAATTCACCGAAGGCTGGAGCATCTTGATCCACAACGGGTAAGAAGCCGAAAAGAAAACATAAAAAAATTGCTTATCGTTCCCCTCCCAAGCGCAGGCGGTACGTTTCCGATTATTACGACCACCAAAGATGGAATGGAGATTACCCAGCAGTTTAAAGAAATATCCAACCAGCTACTTCAAGTTCCTGATCTCAAACTTATAGTTTTTGATCCACTGGCTTCATTTATTCACGCAGATGTTAATGCCGACCCTGCAGCTGGAAGTTTTGTTACGGATAAATTGGCAGAACTGGCATTTGAAACAGGTGCGTCACTGATTGTTCCACACCATATGCGTAAGCCTGCAGGTGGTAA
>Ga0210019_1004412_pt1 | contig 12242 bp, 6 predicted proteins | sample CryGeyCG2114_020_2_FD_183969 | JGI IMG/M metagenome (GOLD analysis project Ga0210019, IMG submission 183969) | Groundwater microbial communities from aquifer - Crystal Geyser CG11_big_fil_rev_8/21/14_0.20 (SPAdes) (version 2) | ecosystem: Environmental > Aquatic > Deep subsurface > Groundwater ...
TGAAAACCGAAAAGTTAATTAATGTTGGATGTATTATTTTCATTATAAGTTACCTCTTTTTTTTATCCAAAAATAAGTAATAATTGAGGTAACTTATACTTTTCTATTTTGACATGCTATCACGGAGCTTTAAATCAGACCCTATTCTTTTTTGGGGGAATTTTATCTTTTAGAACTTAGATTTTATTGAGTTCAACTTCAATTAGGCGAACTATATATGAAATTCCATTCGGTAATTAAGGAATTTCAGTATAATATATTTTATTGCAACCAAATAATTACCCCATAAACTCCCCTAACCCTATTTGTTTATCTTTCTCCTTTCCAAACAAAGTATCTATATTAAATTTTAACATATTTATGGTTTCTTTCAAAAAAGGTGAAAAATTGTAATTTTCACATAAAGTTATGGACGGTCCTAAATATTTTACCACAGATCCTTGGGATATTGTAAATATTAATTTTCCACGACAATCTGAACAGTTACCCGATAATGGGGGTCTTCTATATTTTGCATTACATTTGACACATCTAAATTTTTGCATGGAATATTTTTTGAAATTTCCTTTGATGTCTTTTAAGAAATGTTTTTGGATTACTAATTTTGCGACATCATCCATATCAACAGCACGTACTTTTTGGGCAATATCCATTTGTCCAATTAATTTATCGACCATTGTGGGAAGAGTTTTATAAGCACTACATTGAACTCCTCTATTGAAATTGTCAACGTGATGTGTAAATCCAAAATCTTCAAATTGGTTTTCTTTATCTAGGCGATCTCCTAATTGTTCAATCTTTTTTCCGTTTACTTTTACCTCCCAAGGGTTTTTCATTTCTAATGCCGCTTCATAGAATTCTAAAGGATATCGCCATACCACATCCATTCCATGTACTTGATCATCAACTTCTGTAGGATTTAATGTAGAGGTCAATACTAATGGTGCATCCATTGTTTTTGCGCCTCGTCTTTCTGGGAGAAATTGTCGAGAAAAATTTAATAATGAATCCATTAATAACATAATACATGCTTCATCTCCATCGCAATCCCTCCTAAGACCTGCATGATACATGGGATGCGTAATCATACCTTGGGTTTCTGAGAATCCAATTATTCTTCCCACTAAACCTGCAGAAATATGAGGAGCTAATCCTATAATCAAATGACCTACTAAATCTTCTGGTTTTTTAATATTGTAAAATGGATCTATTTTATAAAATTTAATTAATAATTCATCTACAAAATTACATACGCGGGTTAATACTTTTGGTCCAGATTCTTCTAGAGAATCAAACCCGGGAACAATAACATCTTGGGGTTTCATTTCTAAAATTTGATTATCATTTTCTAATGGATTTCCTTTGATATCTACATCATATCCCATTTCTTTAAGTTTTTCAATGGAAGTGTTAATTTCTTTTGGTTTGAAATGGGTGAGAGGTAATTCTGTACAATCTAATCGCGTAGTTCCATCTTTATTTACATAAACACCATGTTTTGCTCTTAAAATTCCTTTAGATAAATGTTCCACAAAATGATTTTTATTTGACGTTCCACGAATACCTTTAATGAGATCAGGATGTAAATTTTCTCCTAAACGTTCCTTTGCTTTTTCAAAATAATATTTGATATCTAGTTCTTGTGTTTTGTAAGGTACGCCATCGCCATGCCTACAGGTTTCTTTATCTAAATCTCCACAAAACCTACAATAATATTTTTTTGAACATTCTTTCCCACATTCTTCACAAGAAGGATATATCATATTTATATTGCAAGAATCACAATAAAATAAAGGAAAATTACTTGTTATTTTTCCATGTTCTAATGTTGCTTGAAAACTTCGTAAACGATCCCCCTCATCGCCTACAGGAAACATTACTTGAGGCGATCCTTTCAAGTGTCGCATCTTAGCTTTTTCGGGCCTTCCCATTCTAGCACCTATAAATGTGCCTGCTTTGTCACGCAATATAAAGGTGTTTTTCTGATTGAGAATATCTAACGCTGTTTTTCCTTCATGAATTTCAAATATGAGATTTTGTAAATCCTGTTGTGAATTTATACCTAAAGAAAATGCAAGTGCTTTAGCTTCTTTTGATTCTATCACCACATTTTCCTTACTAATAATTAAATGAGGTACACCTAATAAGTCCAATATTAATTTTCCTTTTTGATGTAATTCTTTTTCTTTGTAATAAGGGATAATTATTTTTTGTATGTCATTGGAATCCCGTTTTATTTTTCCTTCTTTCATCCATTGTATTAAAAACGATAAACTTTCACTTGGCATTAATTTCCAAAAAAAGGTATAATCGGCATGTAAAGGAAGGTGTAATTCTTTTGTAAGTAAAATTGATTCTTCAAAACTTGGTTTCTTAAAGAGAGGATCTGAAACTAATTCTTTTAATCGTGATTCATTTAATGTTGATTTTTTTTGCTCTAATGATTTTTCTAATTCTACTGCCCACCATTCTGAACAATATCCTGCAGGTACTAACGCTTGACCATTTTCTGAAAAATCACCATAATTGAAAAGAATATCACCTAAGAAAACTATTTCTTGAATACTAGTAAAAACTTTCTGCGCTTCTTCTTCTGTATTTAATTGTATTAATGAACCATCTTTCAATCGTACAATAGGACCGTCTATAGTATTGCAAACTGTAATAGTGCATGCCTTTCCTGGCCGTTCTACTTTTAATTGTGTACCTATAGCAACAAACTTTTGTAATACAACCATGGTGGCTGGATGTAATGCAGATGCAGAGAATCCTGTAGTTCTCCCTCTTCCATACCGTAATCGGAATCCACCTTCAGCAAGGGGATGTGTTAAAATGGGTCTACCCGCAACTAAATCCATAATAAAAGTATTATTTGCTTGGACTGTTTTTTTTCCAGAATCTTGTTCTTCATCACCTTTTTGTGAGCCCTGTGCTGCGTGAATTCTTTTTTTAATTTCAATAAATTCTTCCATCCAATCCCATTCTAAATCAAAAATTTTTCCCCATTTTCCAAGACGCTTCCATAATTTAGGTGCCTTTTGAGATAATCCTTCTGCTAATACTAAAGCAACACCCCCCCTAATCATATTGGTAGGAATTCTATCAAGATCTTTATTGTTGGAGACTTCAAATCTTTCTGTTGGATCTCCATCAACTTCGACAGGTAAATGTTGTAACATAAATTTTAATTCTTCATCGGATGGTTTATATTGTAAATTTGTGACACGATCATTATAATCATTTACTTCTGTAATATATCTATTAATTTCTTTTTCGTCGGGATCCCAAGGAGCGTATCCCATTTTAACACGAACATAATCTGATAAAATGACAGATGTTGAAGAAGCAGTCCCTCCTGCTGCACGAATAGGCCCCGCATATTGTAATGCAAAATATTCTTTGCCATCTCTTCGTTTTTTTATTTCTAACCCTATGAATCCTTCCAATGGTGCAGATACAATTCCTAATGTTAAATATGCAAACCCTACACGAATCCCCACTTCCATAGCTTCCTTTTTGTCCTTAAATTTACAAAATTGTTCTTTTGCAACTTCTTCTGAAATTTTAAAACCAACACGCCAATCTAACATACCATATTCTTGTTCTAATTCAATAATTCTTTCAGGAATACCTGTATTTTGAATTTGGGGTGACATCACAGAAATTAATCCAACCACACGTTCAGCCATGTTTTTAGCAATTGGAATTGGTACTTCCCTTTCTGGATCTAATCCTTTTTCTCTTGCTATTTTTGCAATATTATAACTACGTGTAACTTCTGCATTTATGTTGTTAAAGTACGCTTGAATTTTTGGTGATGCTACTACAACCATATTAAAATCTTAACACTTTAACCTCGCGTGTTTTTAGGTTTACAACTGGCACTCGACCCGGTTCAGGATTATGGCCTAATTTTTCTTGAAAGGAAGTCATCCCTTGCCAACAACTTCCACTAATCATTGTAATTCCTTTATAATTTGCAACGGATGAATAATGGATATGTCCTGTGATGAAAAAATCTGGAACTTTTTTAATCAATAAAGGGTCTTCTTTATGTCCTGGATAATAAGGGGTTGAGGTAAATGAAGGTGCCATATGTCGTCGTTTAAGAAGAAATTTCATGATTAAATCTGCCCTCTTATAACCTCCTCCGTTTCGTATGGATTCCACATTTGCAACATAATAATCAAAACTATACCCATGATACATTTGAACATCAAAACCATCAAAATCTCCTTTTTTCCCAATATTAATTAATGCAGGATTTGTAACCAATTTTACATTAGGAAGATCAAATAACCCAGGTACAAATTGTTGATAAAAAACGGGTTGCGGTTCTGCCAAATGAACTAAATCGTGATTTCCTGGGCATATAATTATAGGAATATGTGAAGGTATTTCTTTAATTAATTCTACAAATTTTTTATATTGTCCTTCAATTGTAGTTATAGATAATTCAGTTTCATGACCTGGATAAATTCCTATTCCATCAACTAAATCTCCTGCAATAAATATATATTTTACTTTACTTGCAATATTTCGTTGTGTTTCGTTCCCTATTTTTCCATTTGTCCATTGAATAAATTTTTTAAAGGAATCTTCCAAAAATAATTTTGAACCTACATGAATATCTGATAAAAAAATAACATATTCTTCTTCTGGTCCTTTTTTAATAATATGTGTAGAAGGAATATCAGGCCAGACTATATTTTCTGCAAAAATTATTTTATCTCCTGTTACACCTGAAATTCCAACAACTTCATCATAAACTAAATCTTTCCCATCTAAAAATAAATCTTTTTTACTTTTTGTGATTAATACTTTTATTTTTCCTGTAAAATCTTCTAATGTAAGCATAAGATTTCCATTTTTTGTTTCACCAATTTCATCAACAATGCCAATAACAGATATATTTTCACGTTCTTTTTTTTCTAAAACTCTGCTTATTGAAAGCATGTTTTGTAATTCTTGCCGATTTCTGAGGATTCCTTCTAAAAATTTAAATCTAGAAATGAAAAAATTGGTAAAATCGGCAACTTCAAATTTCCAAGGTTTATTTTCATAAGAAATGAGAATTGTAACGGCAGAGGAAGGTTGATCTATATTTAAAGGAGGTAATTCTAATTCTAATTTTTCTAGTTCTTTGGAAGATTCTAAAGTGCCTAAATTGAAATCTTCCGTGTGATCTATTTCTACTTCTAAACTTGATACTTCTTGTTTTTGTGTTTTTTGAGGCATTTCAAAGGTTAATGTAGAATTTTTAAAATTTTGTAATTGAGATTGATATAAATCGTCATCCCTATCTTTTTCTGCATGAACACGTACTTTATCTACTTCATACCAATCAATAAGAGAAGATTCTTGTTTTATTACATCGACATAAGCGTCATTAAGCACAATTAAATCCGATTCTGTTTTTAATTTTTCAAGTAGGGTTTCATCTATATCTCCTTTGAGAAGTTCTTCATTTATTAAAATCCCTTTCTCAAACATTTCTTCAATTAATTTTTCGCGGCTTATTGTCATAGTTGTAATGATTTTTCTAACATTTCTTTGAGTTTGGTAATTATTCCTTCATCGAGAGATAAATTAATTTCTCTTGTTCTTCCATAACGTCCTTTAGAAATAATTTTTGCATTAATAATTCCAAGCATATCAAGTTCTGCCAGTATATCTGAAACCCGACGTTGTGTTAATATATTCAAATTACTTTTTTTACATAAAGATCCATAAATTTCATAAATTTCTCCTGTGAAAAAATGACGCTTTTGGGGACTTATTAACATAATGGCATATAAAACCAATTTAAACTGTCGTGGTTGATTCATTGCAGCATTGATGAGTTTATCAGATTCTACTTTTTTTTCTGCTGTATCTAAATGAATTATTTCAACTTGTGAATCTCCACTTCGTTCTGCAATTTCTCCTGCAACACGTAATAAATCAATCGCTCTTCGTACATCACCATGTTCACGGGCAGCATATGCTGAACATTTTTCAATTACACCTGTTTGAACTGTACCTTGATTGAATGCCGATTCAGCACGATTTCGTAAGATATCTTGTATTTGAAGGGCATTGTAAGGTGGAAAAATGATATCTTCTTCTGAAAGACTGCTTTTTACTCTAAGATCTAAATTTTCTGCAAAAATTAAATTGTTAGATATACCTATTAAACATATTTGTGAATTTTTTAATTCTGCATTTATTCTTGTTAAATTATAAAGAATTTCATCTCCAATTTTTTTGGTTAATTGGTCAATCTCATCTAAAATTAAAAGAACTACTTGTTTATCTTCATCTAACAATTTATAAAATATATTATATATTTCATCTGTAGGTAAACCTGTAGCAGGCACTTCTTTTCCAAAATTTTTTATTAATTGTGAAATTAATCTATATTCTGTATCAGCTACACGTTTTAATTTACAATTGATATATATGGTTTTTAAAGCAATATTATTTTTTTCAGCTATTTCTTTCATAGAATTTACAATATGTTTCATTGAAAGTGTTTTTCCTGTACCTGTTTTTCCATAAATAAACAAATTAGAAGGTTTTTCATTTCTAAGAGCAGGTGCGAGAATGTTAGCAGCTTCATTCATCTGTTCTTCACGAAAAATAACATGATCAGGCATATAGGAAGAAAGTAAAACATTTTTATCTTTAAAGAAAGAATCCTGTTTAAGATAATTCTCAAAAAAATTATTGATACCTGTCATAGTGACCCCCTTATTTCCTATGGAAATATAGTAATTGCAAAATTGATTGTGTGTGATACAATCACATTATTGTTTGAAATTCATTGTTTATGTTTAAAATTGAATGTTAAATGCAGTTTTGAACCCCTCTTTCTTAAAACCTATATTTCTTATGGAAAAGGTTATATAAATAGTTATCGTTAGTAGGATTGAATCATGACATAATCCAGTATTTGGTATAATGTGAATGAATGTGTAGTGTAGAATGGATATATAGTGTAGAGTGAATGTATAGTGTAGAATGGATATATAGTAAGTTTCCATTAAAAGCAAACAATATTAACTTCAATTAGGCGAACTATATATAAAATTCCATTCGGTAATTAAGGAATTTCAGTATACTTAAGTTTGAATGATCAATAAATAAAAATAAGATTAAAATAATATTATTAAAATATAAGAACAAAAAGAAATAATAAGAACAAAAACAATTAATATGAATATTTAAGATTGATATTTAAGATCAAAAAATGAAAAATAAGAACAAAATAAAGATAACAGGCATACTTAATCAAAAACCCAACCACAGCAAGCTGTGGGGTATGTTTAGATTAATATTGGGTTTTTGGTGTTTGCTCTTAATTAGTCGCTGCAAGCAGCGGGGTATGAACCCATTCGCAAACAATCAATAATCATTTGTAAATAATATAATTCAACTATTTAACAAATTTAATTGTTTTCAAACAATTCCAACCACCCCCAACCCCACCCAAAATCAATCTAAATTTCATTCAAAACTTTTTTTTAAAATTAAATTTTGAAAACAATCTGTCGTGCTTTATTTATTATTAACTATATAGAATATATATATATATATAATAATAATAATAATAATAATAAGAAGAAGAATGAAGATAAATAATTAAAAATCTAAAAATAAAAGAAATTATAAGAAATAAGATAAAGAATAAAATAAGGAATAAGGTAAAAAATAAAATAAAAGATGAAAATTAAAATTGGCTTTTTTTGAAGAAATGAATTGTATTATACAACGAGATTTAAGAATGTTAAGTGCACTCATTTATATTTTAAGAGGAAATAGATTAATTATATTATTTCCATGAGAAATGATCAGGTGATTTTAATTATTATTTTTAAAAGGATTATTAATAATTTGAAAGGAATCTTTCCTAATAATAAAATTAATTTTATTTTTCTAAAGGTTCATTTTTTCAAATACACAAATCTCCATAGGAAATCAAGGGGTCACACTTACAAAGCGTGTTCATTTAACATTAATATACACATTCCAATATACATCTTTAAAATAAATTTCTTCTTAAATGTGTTAACTGCAATATATCATAATAGGAGTGAATGAACTTAAAATTAATTTAATTTTTTTTATTAATATACAATAAAAAATCCCAATCGCAGCAGAGCTGAGGGGTATTAAATTAGTTGGGATTTTTAGTCCTTACTGGGTTTTATTGATAATCACAGCAAGCTGTGGGGTATGAACCCAGTAAGAAATCAATAATTTTATAATTTATTTAATACTTTAATTTTTTTATTTAATACTTTAAGGAAATCCGAACCTTTAAATACCTTAATCTTATTACTATTATATGGTTTTAGAAGCGTTATTTAACCCATTTATGGTGAAAAAGAAACCGTGGCAAATGTTTACTGCAGGTTTTTTATATACAATCATTGCGTTAGCTATGTCATATGTTGTTTTTACAGAGATTGCAGGGATTTTAATGATCTTTCTCATTGTAATTGCTACATTACCTATATTGTATGCTACCATTAAGGGTGAGGAAGAATTAGACTTTGAAATTAAAAATGAATCTCTTCTCTTAAAAGAACATACAAAGGTTTTAATTTTTCTTATGTTCTTATTTTTTGGTATTACATTAGCATTTCTTGTTTCTTATATCTTTTTGCCTAGTTCAATTGTTGATTCTATATTTTCATTACAACAAAATGCAATTAATTCTGTTAATATAAATATTAATACAGAAGTTACAGGAAATATTGCTAAAATAGATCTTTTTAGTAGAATATTTGTAAATAATCTTAAAGTTTTATTTTTCTGTCTTGTTTTTTCATTATTATATGGGACTGGTGCTATTTTTATTTTAACATGGAATGCATCAGTAATTGCAACTGCTATGGGCAATCTTGTAAAAATTAAAATAGCTGAAAGTGCGGTTGCATTAGGTGTTTCTTCTTATTTTGGGGTTGCAGTTTTTAGTTTTATGCGTTATATGACTCATGGTTTATTTGAAATAATTGCTTATTTTGTTGCAGGATTGGCTGGAGGAATTATTTCTATTGCATTAATCAAACATAATATGGAAAAAAGAAGTGTGTTAATTGATTCTTTAGATTTGGTATTAATAAGTTTAGGATTAATTATTGTAGCTGGTGTGATTGAAGTATATATTACTCCTTTACTATTTTAAAGAACTTTAATTCTTCCTGGTTGATTTTGAAAAATATCACCTGATTTCATCATTTTTTCAATTAATTTTTCAGTATTGTCTAACACTGAACGTTCAATAATATCTTCAATTAAAACACCTTCTCCCTTATCTAATTCTTTAATAAGATGAGTTATTTTTTCTACAGGTAGAAGTTTTTCTTGTTCCTTTGTTTCTTCTGAAATTTCATCTTCAATTAAACATTCATTTTGTTTTTCATCTATTTCTTTAACTTTTTCTTCAACCTTTTCTTCTATAATTGATATAACCGGTTCTTTTACTTTAATATTTAATTCAACCATTTCTTGTAATTCTAGCATACGTACCTTTAACCATAAAGGGCTTGTTACTTTCATAATTTCTGGAGAAATATATTTTTCATTATTGTACATACGCACTTTTCCTATTATTAAAACAAAATCCCCCACATGGACATTATTTAAATAAGATAATTTTTCAAATGTTCGTGCAATCATCTGTCCTGTTTGATCTTCAATTAACATATTTGTAATTGAACCTATTTTTTCTTTTTGAATTATAATTCCTATTACATTTATACGAAATACTTTCCCATGATGAAGTGTTTGAATATGATGAGGAATTTCAGGATCTGTATTTACAAAAGTACTATGACCAATCTCCTGAATTGTAGTTCTAACTGCAGTTTGTCGTATAAATTGTTTTTCGTCAATCTGAACTTTTTCCATCATAACCTCTGAATAAATCCTCGTTTAGGTTCAAAAATATCTCCTGTTCTTCGTAATTTTTCTAAAGTTTCTTCTACTTTTTCTTTTGGAATATTTTTTTCTTGCGCAGCTTCTATAATATTTTCCACAGGGATTATTTTAGAATTAAGTTGTAATTCCATTTCAGCAATTATTTCTTTAATGGTGCTAATACCACTTCTTTGTGTTGCTGTAATTTTACTACTTAATCTATCAATATCAATTTTTCCAGTTTCAGAATCTTTTGCAATTTGATCTAAACAATAACTAACTAATTCAATTGCTTTTTGGGCATCTTTTTTGGTAACTAATTTTGAAAATCGTATTTTTGCTGATGCTTCAGCGAGACGCACAAGGGCTTCTAATTGTCGTGCAGTAATAGGAATACTTTTTATGCCTCCTTCATTTCCCCCTGAATTTCTCATGGTAATATAATAATCTTTAATTTCTTCAATAGCTTCATCCGTCATTTTTGGGTTCATATTTTTACGAATGTAAATAAAATATTTTCTAAGAATAGAAGTGTCAATTTTTGCAAGAATCTTTTTTGGATCTTTATGTAAACTCAAAATAAAACTTGCTGTTTTTTCATCATTTTCTTTACTAGGCATATCCTTCACAGGGAAAATTAAATCAAAACGTGAAATTAAAGCGGGAGGCAAATTTATTTGATTTGCAATTAAATCATAAGGATCAAATCGTCCAAATTTAGGGTTTGCAGCCGCAATAACTGAGGTTTCACATCGTAATGTTGCTTGAATATTTGCTTTGGAAATAGAAACTGTTTGCTGTTCTAAAGCTTCATGTAATGCAGAACGATCATCTTTTGTCATTTTGTCGAGCTCATCAATAATTGCAAATCCTTTATTCGCAAGAACCAAAGTTCCTGCTTCTAAACTCCACCCACCTAAAAATTCATCTTTTACTACAGAGGCAGTTAATCCTGCAGCACTTGCACCTTTACCACTTGTAAATCTTGATTTAGGAGCAACTGCCGTCATTCGTTTTAATAATTGGGACTTTCCTGAACCTGGGTCTCCAATTAATAGAATATGCATATCTCCTCTCGTGATTACGCCATCAGGACGTACTTTTCTTGATCCCCCTGCAAGTTGTAATACTAATGCTTCTTTAATTTTATCATGTCCATAAATAGAAGGAGCTATACTTTCTGCAACATCATTTAGTACTGTAGGGGATCGTGCAATATTTCGTAAAGTTTTCATATCTTCTTCAGAAATATTCATTTCTCCAATATCATCTTCTAAGGGTTCTATATGATTAGCTTCAAGAATTAAATCATATTTTGTCGCTTGTCCTCCAGATTTCAATGTAATTGGAACTTCGACAATATTTCCAACTAATCGCATTCTAGACCCTGGACTTGTTTTACGTTCTGAAATTGGGGAAACTAAATCGTCTTTAAGAAAAACATTGATTCTTTTTGGCTGTGCTCCATCTAATTCGTCAGGGGCTTCTTCTAATACAATTCCTTGTCCATCTACAAGTTCTTTGGAAATCTCTTTAAATTTTCCTTTTCTTCCACATCCACACTTTGTAGGTTCTTTGTATTTTTGATCTAATTGTAATATATGCAAAATATTTCCACACGAAGGACATTCAAATTTCGCAGCGGTAACATGAGGGCGCACATTGGATTTATTTCGTACAATCCCTTCAACCCAAATCAGTTTATTCAAATGTCTACTTCTAATAGCACTAATAAGCACTTTCTCAGAATCAGGAAGATTTTTGAGCCTAATATTAAATTTACTTACTTTTTTAGGAAGATCAAAATCCTTAACTGCAATTTCTGCTGCTTTTAAGAGATTAGTAGGATCATCTAATATTTGTTCTCCAATTTCTGTATTAAATTTAATCAGTTTTGAAAAATCTAAATCAAGATGTGTTTTACCTTTACGAACTGTTTCAAGTAATTCTGGATAATAACTTTGTTCAATGAATCCCCTAAAAACCTTTATTTGTTCGTCTACGTCCAATAAATCCACCCATTAAATTAGGGAGAGATGTTCTATATAAAGATAACTATACTCTATCTTAATAGTTCTTAAAAGTAATAATTTAATGATATATACTAGTCCGTAAGTGAAATCTGTAACTTTTACGGATTAGTCTTATATGAAACGTATTAATGAGTTACAAATTCCTGATGCGTTTCAGTATAACTCTAAATATGATGGTTTATACTAAACAATCAAAAATCAAATCACAGCAGAGCCGCACGCATGTTCAAATTAATAGTGTTTTTTGGTGTAAAAAATGGGTTTTATTCCTCATTGGGTTTAATACCCGTAGCTTGCTACGAT
>Ga0210019_1004414_pt1 | contig 12235 bp, 14 predicted proteins | sample CryGeyCG2114_020_2_FD_183969 | JGI IMG/M metagenome (GOLD analysis project Ga0210019, IMG submission 183969) | Groundwater microbial communities from aquifer - Crystal Geyser CG11_big_fil_rev_8/21/14_0.20 (SPAdes) (version 2) | ecosystem: Environmental > Aquatic > Deep subsurface > Groundwater ...
CGAATGAATTTATGAGTTCTTACACCCTGTTAGAGTTTCACTGATGTTCTCTGTACCACTTACGGCGTCAAGCGAAGCGGCTTCGCCTGTCAACGTCTATAGAGATGGTTGCAAAACTATTCCTGCTACAATTTTATCTTTTCGGCTGCGTCATCGTCAGACTTCGCAAAATGCTTTTCGCCGTAGCTGGGCTACGGCCTCAAAACATTTTGCTCGTCTTCCTCGCCTCGCTCGAAAATCTAAAATTTCGCTACGAAATAGTTTTGCAACCATCTCATAATACAATTAACATCAACGAAACTCTAACAGGGTAAATTCCGCTGGCCAAAAACCGAGCCTGCGGCTCCCGTTTTTGGAGCGTCATTTACTTTTGACAATTAGGGCAGTAATGCGCGCTTCTGCCAGCCAGCCTAATCCGCTCAATAATACTGCCGCATTTAACGCACTGCTGGCCTGTTCTCTGATAAACCTTGTGCTTACGGCTATAACCGCCTTTTTGGCCGAAAGCGTCTAAGTAGTCGCTAACTGATGAACCGCCCGCCTTGATAGCCGCTGTTAAAATCTCCTTAATCTTGCCTAAAAGTAAAATAATTTCTCTAGGCCCAAGAGCTCCAGCTACCCGTAAAGGATGGATACGCGAAGCGAACAAAATCTCGTCAGCATAAATATTGCCAATGCCCGCTATAAACTTTTGGTCCATTAAAAGCGTTTTGATTTTGGCTTTGGGCTTTTTGGCTATCATCAAAGCAAACTGCTTTTCAGTTAAGCCAAACGGCTCGGGGCCTAATTTTTTTTTAATGTCTTTGAGTTGGCTTTCTGATACTATTTTATACCAGCCAAATTTCCTGACATCATTAAAAATCAAACAACTGCCATCATTAAAATTAAAAACCCGGCGCGTATGTTTGCCAGGAGTACCGTTAAAAATCAACTGGCCAGTGAGTTTTAGATGAAAAATCAAGTGGCTTTTGTCAGCAAACTCAATATCCAAAATTTTTGCCCTTCGGTTGACACCGATAACTTTTTTACCTTGCAACTCTTTACCAACAATCTGCTTGGCCAACTGTTGCCTAATTGTTTCTACTTCGGGCAATTCCGGCAAAGATTCTCACAAATAACATAAAACAAATAACGAATAACTTCTATCCTTGTTATTAGTTATTAGTTATTAGTTATTAGTTATTAGTTATTAGTTATTAGTTATTAGTTATTAGTTATTAGTTATTAGTTATTAGTTTTATTCAAGACCTGTTTAATTTTTTCTACAATTTCATTGGGCGTAAAATGCGCTTTAATCATAAAATCAACCGCTCCCAATTGCATTCCCTTGTCAACATCTTCTTGTTGCCCTAAATTAGATAAAATAATCACTGGAATATCCGCCAAGGCCATATCTTCCTTCATTTTGGCTAAAACATCAAACCCGCCTATGCCCGGTAAAATCAAGTCCAAAAGCACTACTTCTGGCTTTTGTTCTTTCATTGATTTTAAGCCGTTTTCACCGTCAATCGCGCTTAAAATTTCAAAGCCTGGCTCGCTTGCTAATTTGCGCACCATCAGCTCTCTTAAAAATTTATCGTCCTCAATAACAAGTATTTTTGACATGTTAGAAATCGTTAACGAAGAGCTAAAAATTTGCAGGCAAATTTTTAGCTATGAGTTTTACGATTTATTACACCCCGTGAAGTAGAAATTTGCTCTGCAAATTTCAATTTTAAGATCCTGAGGGCAGACCTCCTGAAAACTGGGCTCCCAGTATGGGGAGGTCTGCCCTCAGGATCTTAAAATTACTTCATGGGGTTAAACAGCTCTAAACTCGGGCTTCGCCTACTGGCTCGCCCTTGTTAAGACCTGTTTAACTTTCTCCACAACTTTTTGCGGGTCAAATTCTGTTTTAATCAACCAATCAAAAACTCCAAGACCCCTTGCCTTATCAAGATCTACTGGTTGGCCCGAATTAGAAATAATAATAATCGGCACATTTTTCAGCAACTCACTTTGTTTCATTTCAGCAATAACGGCAAAGCCGTTTTTTTCCGGCATAACAATATCAGTTAAAACCAAATCAGGAACTTCTTTTGCCATCATTAGCATGCCTTCTTTGCCGTTTTGAGCTGTTTTCACTTCGTATCCTTCGCGTGAAAGCTTTTTGGTTAATAAGTCCAAAAGAATTACTTCATCTTCAATAATAAGAATTTTTTTGGCTGTTGTTGTATTTTCCATATGTTAGAAATCGTTAATGAATGAGCCCGTTAGGGCGAGTGAATTTACGAATTCTTACACCCCGTGAAGTAAAAATTTGCAAAGCAAATTTCAATTTTAAGATCCTGAGGGCAGACCTCCTGAAAACTGGGCTCCCAGTATGGGGAGGTCTGCCCTCAGGATCTTAAAATTACTTCATGGGGTAAGTCCTCCGTAAGCTCTGGCTTCGGCTTATCGCCTCGCCATCGCTAACGGATTACTTATTTTATCACTTAAATCTTTTACCAGCAAGACCACCTGCTGGCAATGTGAAATAAAGGGTAGTTCCCTTGCCCTCTTCCGACTCAAACCAAATTTTGCCGCCATGCGCTTCCACAATGTTTTTGGCGATAAAAAGCCCTAAACCGCTTCCTTCAGTTTCCATTTTTACGGCTGAACTGGCGCGGAAAAATTTACTAAAAATCCGCAGCTGTTCTTTTTGAGAAATACCCATACCCGAATCAGCCACTGTTAGTAAAAATTCATTTGGCTGTTTGTCAAAAGTTAAAGAAACCTTAATGCCGCCTGTTTTTGTGTAATGCAAGCTATTGTCCAAGATATTTTGTATGGCTAAAGAAATCTTTTCCGCGTCCACTTCCACTGACGGCGCGGCCTCGGCCGGCTTTTGATACTCAAATAGCAGCCCCTTCTTTTCAACTTCCTTGCCAAAAGGAATAACAATTTCGTTCACTATTTTTATAAAGTCATGTTTGATCAGTTTGGCCAAAAATTTGCCTTCTTCAATGCGAGCAGTGTTAAGCAGGTCGTTAACCAAGCCAATCATTCGCTCATTGCTTCGGTAGGTCTTGTCAAGCAGTTCTTTTTGGTCGTTCGTTATTTTGCCCACTTCGCCCCCGGCCAACATACTTAATGTCCACTTAATGGCTGAAAGGGGAGTGCGCAACTGATGGGCGGCAATGGAAACAAATTCTGTTTTAAGCCGTTCAATAACTTTCTCGCGAGTGATATCATGTAAAATAACTAATTGCCCCCCCGAACAAAGATTAGCCCCTCCCACGCAAACTATTGAAACCTCTAAAATTAAGTTGTCGTTTATGGTGAACTCTTGCCGAAAAACTTGCCTGTCTTTTTTTTGGGTTAACTCAAGGATATTCCCTAATGGCTGGCCGACAAATTGGTTCACTTTTTTGCCCACTGCTTCGCCTTCAGCCAGAGCAAAAAACTCGCTAGCTTGAGGGTTAAACAAAACAATAGTTCCTAACTCAATTAATAAAAGGCCATCAGCAAAATTTTTAATAATTATCAGGGTTTTGTCTCTTTCGGCTTCGGCTTTTTTTCTTTCTTCTTCAACATCATTCAAGATATTCATCAAAGCGGCCTTGGTTTCTTCCAAGTCGCTGGCGTTCGCTTCTATTTCCCTAAGCTCCGCTTCCCGCTGTTCCTGAAGCCGGGAAATTTCTAAATCGCGCCTGACCAACATTTTGGCAATCCTGTCTAATTCAACAAGATCGCTTTCTTGTTTTTCCTTAATTCTATTCAATTCTAAATCGCGCCTGACCAACATTTTGGCAATCCTGTCTAATTCAACAAGATCGCTTTCTTGTTTTTCCTTAATTCTATTCAATTCAAAATCGCGCCGAATCAGCGTCTTGGCCACTTCTTCAAACTCTTGGTTGTTGGTTGCTGAAAAATTCTGATTTTTCATTTTGATTATTCGCCCAACAAAATCATGGTCATTGTTTCATTATGAAACAGCGAAGAACATGTCGGGCCGACATCTCCTCTTAGCGGCGCTTGCTCTCCATAAGTATAAAATCCAATCAAAGGTATGTTGCCCCCCAAAACACTTTGAATGGCCTGAATTTCTTCGTCAGCTCTTTTACCCAATAACATATAGCGAGCGGCGCAATTAAACACCAAAGCGGCTTTGGGGGTTGCCCCCTTTAATTGTTGTTTGGCTTTTTTAGCCGCTTCTTGAGCCGCTTCAATGGCTTTTTCGTAATCACCCAACATCAGACGAATTTGCGAGCCCTGTGGTATTTCTCCCGCGCAAACCAATTCTCCTTTTTCATTGGCCACAAAAGCGATTCTAATTAAAAGTTCATCCGACCCTTCAACGCTCATGCCCAAAGGATAAACATAACAAATACGCGACAAGGGCTTATAAAGCTGTTTGGCTTCTTCGGCTCCAAAATATTCTTCAAAAAATTTGATAGCCGGCTTACCGTTTATTTCTTTGATAGTAGCCCCTTCTGATTTAGTTACGGTAACGGGCAAACCAATTGACTGCCAACCATGTTGCACCCCAATACCAAAAGAAATCTTACCCGACATGGCCACGCCCACCACCGCGTCGCTTAGGGCCTCTCCTTGATGATACTCGTAGGTTTTAGTAAAGGTAGAAGCGTCAGAAGCCATACCCCCGATAATGGGGAGGTTTTTTCTGGAGCCGTCTAAAATTCCCCTAACCACGGCTGAACCATTTACTCCCACCGCATCCATAAAAATCATTAAAACAGCTGTGGCCTGGTCAACCAAATTTTTGGCCAAAGAATGCCCGGCCGCGTAAGAATCCTTTTGAGCATTGACTCCCACAGCTGATTTTAAGATAATATCATCACTGGATATAGCCATAACTGCCACCCCTTTGTCAAAGCCATGGTTATTAGAAATACACCGCAACCCGCTGCAACCAACCACTAAAGCGTCTTTGGCCAATAATTTAACGCCCTTGAGCACTTCTTCTTGACTGTAATTAACAGTCGCAAAAACCACTAACAAATTGGCAGCCCCATTGACTTGAGATAGGGCGTTAGAGCAGGCCTCTTGGCCAGCTGAAAAAGAATCATCTTTTATGCTTTCTCCAGACCAGGCTTTTAACATATTTATTTGCTGGCTGTTTCTCGCGAAATAATAAATCTACATAATTTATTAGCTTGGCGAATGTCAGCCAGTATTTATTTTAATTTTTAAATCCTCTATTTCTTGTTTTAATTCTACCATTTTTAATTCTCGGCCAATGGCAATTTTCTGAAATCGCTCTAAATCAGCGACTTTTTCTTGCAGTTCCCTTTCTGTTTTTTTCATCAAAGTGATATCAACAAACGAAAACAAATAGGAAAACACTTCTCTCTGTTCGTCTTCTTGGGCAATAGCTGAAACAAAAACCGATATTTTTTCTCCCTTCTTATTTTTAAGAACCGCTTCAACATTAGAAATTTTTCTTTGCTCGGCGAGTTGGCTAAGAATTTTTTTGAAACTATCCTTATCAAAAGCTATCTCTTTCAAGCTTTCGCCCACCAATTCGTTCTTTATATAACCAAAAAGAGTGTCAAACCCCTTGCCGGTTTCTAAAATAATGAAAATGGGGCTGGCGGTGCAAACCGGAATAGGCAGAATTTCCCAAAAGTTTTTAATGGCTTTTTCAAGAACAATGGTGTCTTCCGCTAATTCCTTTTCTCTTCTTTTGGAAAAATTGTTTTCTTTATCCATTAAAAAGCTTATTTAGTCCAATTTAATTGATACGCCTCATAAGGCACGCTATCGCGAAAAGAGCACTGGACTTCTTTAGCCGTGACTACCGCATCCTCCGGGCGGGTGAGCTTGGTTGCTTGTTCAAAATAACCCTCCAGATATTGACATAGGACAGGGTGAAATGAAAAGTTCTTCAAACGAATAAGCATCGTCTGCTTATCTTTCTCTAATTCAACTACTCCTAATTCCCCGGCTGTATAATGCTTTCTCCAATAATTAGGAATCTGCTGGGCAAATTTTTCAATGTCGGGAAACAGCTTGAAAAACAGTTTAACAATAACAGAAACCTTGGGAGCGTTTTTGCCCATTTCCCTAATTTGCGCGCTATCCCAGCCCAAGGCCTCTTTAATAGCTAAAAGAGAAAGCACTCGCCAGGCCACCGGATACCAGCTCATTGGTTTGGCATCTTTGAATTGGAAATCAACACCCCATTCTTTCAATTGGTTCTCTACTTTCAATAGGTCATCCCGCGAGCCGAGCTTTAAAATATAATTGGCATCGGTCTGAAATACCGCCCCTCGGACATCGCCCTGTTTTTTTAAAATATTCTGAATCTTTTCGCGATTAATCATAATAATTTCTCTAAGGAAATACCAACCCAAAATATATAAAAGCCTATATACGCTAAGGGCCTAATAAATCCTAAATTAAATGTTTTATTGAAGCTGATTTATGCCTACTGTATAATTCTTTTTCCAAAAACCCGGCATTTGTTTAGCCAATTGTTCTATATCAGCAAAAAGCTTAAACATCAATTTTACAACAACAGAAACCTTAGGGGCATTGACACCCATATTTCTGATATCCTGTTCGGTCCAATCAAAAACTTCCTGGGCCGCCAAATTTGAAAGGCCGCTCCCCTGATTTCACCCTTTTTTTCAAGTATTTTATTGACTTCTTCCCTACTAACAACGGCCATATCTTTATATTTTATCTTTTGCTGGTTCTAACGAACCTCTTTTTTCTCTAAGTTCTCTCTTCAACTCTATCATCTTTAATTCTCGGCCAACTGTCAAGCGGTGAAATCTTTCCAGTTCGTTTAACCGCCCTTGAAGCTCTTTGGTTCTTTCTCCCACTTTTTCTTCTAATTTTTCGGCCAATTCCTGTAATTCTTTGGTGCGCGCGTTCACTTTAATTTCCAGCACCACCTTTGATTCTTCCAGGGCGGTTCTGGATTTCTTTAAGTCCCCGGCCATTTGGTTAAATGACTCCGCCAACTCCTCAATCTCATCGCCGGTTTTTATTTTAATTTCAGCTTCAAGCTTTCCAGCGGCAATTTTTTTGGTGGCAATAATTAATTTTTTTATCGGCGCCACAATCTTATTGCCAAGCAAATAGCTGATAATTAAAAGAAAGACGAATCCGACCAAAAAAATTATAATAATTTGCCTTTGGAATACTCTCGCTAAGGCAAAGGCCTCGCTTTCTGGCTGGGCGATTATTAGCCGCCAAGCCAGTTGTTCTATTAGTTTTTGCTGGGAAAACCCGGCAAACCCGCCAATCATCCTTTGTTTGTTTTCGTCAGTATAATTTATTATGCCGCTATTTTTGGAAAAAGTTTCTTTAACAAAGCCAAAATAGGGAGCTAACGCGAGTATTTTTTCTTTTTCAGGATAAGCGACAAAACGGCCTTCCTTATTTACCATAAAAGCAAACCCTTTCTCTCCGATTTTGATATCGTTGGTGGTCTCCCAAATTTTTTCCATATTTACCTGGCCAGCTATCACCGCTATAATTTTTCCTTCTTCGTCCTTTACCGGAACCGCGCAAGACAAAATTATTTTATAGGGGCCTAAAATAATATGGACGGGAGAAATTGAGCTTTTTCCTTGTTTGGCATCTTGATACCATTGTTTATTTTTCCACTCGCCGCGATATTTGTAAGTGCTGGAAATAATGACATTGCCGTCTAAATCAATCAAAGTAATGTCCTCAAAAATCCCATAAAAATCCTGTATTCTTTTTATTTCAGACAATTTTTCTTCGTTGCTGGCTGATTTTGACCTGATTAACGGATTAGCGGACAATAGCTCAACGTCGGTATAAACGCTCCGCACTGTTTTTTCCACATTGCTGACGACCTCATTGGCCAAAGAGGTTAAACTATTATTTTTCGTTTCTCTTAACGATTTTTGAATTTGAACAATAGTTAAAAAAAATGTAATTACCAAAGGTAAAAGCCCAAAAAGCAAAAAAAGAAAAATAATCTTCTTTCTTAAGACAATCTTAAACATAATAATAAACTCTAATGAAGCTCCGCCCAAATCTGATTATATATCGCTATTGCTTCGTCCGCGCCGATAAATCCAGAAAATTCAAGTTTTTTTCTAACTTCTTCTAAAGGATAAAGAGAGGGGTCTTGGAGTATTTCGGGGTTGGTGAGCTCTCGGGCCGCCTCATTTGTATTGGCATACCAGAGATAATTAGCTATCTTGGCGCTTACATCGGGGCGGAGTATAAAATTCATAAAGACCTCGGCGGTGTATTTATGCTGAGCGCCGATTGGTATAAGCAAATTATCTACCCAGATAAAACCTCCTTCCTTGGGTATGATATATTCTAAATTCTCGTTTTTGTCCGCGGCAAAACTTCCCTCTCCGCTATAACTATGACTTGCCCAAAGTTTTTCAGAAATTAAATCATCTCTGATTGCCAAAGCATTTTCATACCCTCTTAAAAGAGGTTTTTGCCTTAAGAGCGCTTCCTTTGCTTTTTCTAATTCTGCCGGGTTAACCGAATTCGCGGAGTATCCCAAATATTTCAAAGCAGCCCCGATGACATCCTGCATATTATTCAACATACTAATTTTTCCTTTATACTTTGGGTTCCAAAGAATTGACCAACTGGGTTCGGTTTCTTCGATATATTTGTGGTTGATTGTCAAACCGCTTGTTCCCCACATATAAGGGATAGAATGCTTATTTCCAGGATCATAAAAGGGATCTTTGAAATCGTTTCCTATGTTTTTGAAATTTGGAATGTTTTCCATATCTACTTGAGCCAATAACTTCATGCTAATCATTTCTTTGACTAAAATATCGCTGGCAATAATTACATCGTATTTTGTTGGGTCCGACTGGATTGTGGATAACATAGTATCTTCGCTCCCATAGGTTTGAAGATTTACCTTCACCCCAAAGTCCTTTTCAAAATCTTCAATTGTACTTGTTCCGAAATAATCTTCCCAATTGTACACATTTAAAACAGCTGAAAGTTCTTTTTTGGGCGGTTCAGGTTCTTTCGGCGCCTTGGTGAGCTGAAAATATCCAATAACACCAGCCAAAACTAAAAGCAAAACAACGCCTGCTATTAAAATTTTTTTCATATTTATTTTTTAGGTTATTCTTTAATTATATGCTTAATCCTCTTAAAACAAAACAAGCAATCCTGTGGATAGAAATGAAATAGTTGCGCAACTATTTTATTTGGAGGATTAAATATCTAACAAGATATTGCGTATAATAAACTCCTGTTCCAATAAAAATTGCCGCTACTCCATAGCGCATTATTTTTTCAATTTTTTGCATGATTTGAAAAACCTGCCCAAGTTTTTGAACCGCAAAGGCGATCAAAAACGAAAACAAAATCACTGGCAAGCCTGTGCCCAAAGCAAAAATCGGCGCGAGCAACAGACCTTCAGTGGATTGTAAAACCAGAGGAATTAAAACACCAAAAAATAAAACTCCGCTATAGGGACAAAATGCCAAAGCAAACAGCATGCCCAGAAGGAAAGAGCCAATAAAGCCCTTGCGCGCCAGCCATATTTTTATTTTTTCAACTTTTTCACCGCCTTTGGTGAAATTGATTCTAATTATGCCAAACATTATTAAGCCGATAATTATTAAAACCGGTCCCAAAATTTTGTCGCCCCAGCCCTGAAAAATGCTGGAAATTTGAAAAGAGGACAAGCCGAAATAAATCAAAGCGGCTAAAATGGTATAACTTGCCCCGCGGCCAAGCGTGTAAAAAATTCCGTTGAGCAAAGTATACTTAGCGGTTTTAATTTCTTTGGAAATATAGGCAATGGCGGTAATATTAGTGGCCAGAGGGCAAGGGCTGATGGAAGTCAAGACGCCTAAAAGAAAAGCGGTAAGAATGGGAATGTTGTAATTGTCAATTAAAAAATTGATAAAATCCATAATTTTATCTTCCTAAAAGGTTATCAATTTTATCTTTTAAGTAGTTTTTGAATTGCGCTTTGTCAGATACCAACCGCCAGACCTTGGTATCTTCGGTAATATTATCTTTTCCGTTGATAATGGCGTTGATAAATAATGACGACCCGCTGGCTTGAAATTTACGCGCCAAGTCCTTGTTTTCTGACAAATCAGTATGAGATGGTTGCAAAACTATTCCTGCTGCAATTTTATCTTTTCGGCTGCGTCATCGTCAGACTTCGCAAAATGCTTTTCGCCGTAGCTGGGCTACGGCCTCAAAACATTTTGCTCGTCTTCCTCGCCTCGCTCGAAAATCTAAAATTTCGCTACGAAATAGTTTTGCAACCATCTCTATTTATTTCTCGGAATTTTATTTGTCCATTTCTTAATTCCGGCTGAAAATATTCATTAACTGTTTCGCCCGCTAACTTGCCGATAGTAATGCAGGTAATACAGCGTTTGGTTGCGTGAAAAAGAAAAACTTCCACCTTGTCGGCTTTTTGGTTGTTCGCGACTACCTCGGATGATTTAGGAAAAATTGAGCTAATAACAACCAGAACGATAAGGGTTCCCAAGCCAATGACCAATCCGATAATAACTTTTTTGTTCATAGCTTTATTTCAAAATTAAATTAAACAAGAATCCGGTAAACATTATACCCGCTCCAACTATTCCAGCGAATATCAAAATAAGTTTGATTTTCATCACCTTTTTCAAAATCATAAATTCTGGTAATGACAAGGCTGTAACCGACATCATAAAGGCCAAAGTTGTGCCCATAGCCACGCCTTTTTCGGTTAAAGCGGACACAAGGGGAATGACACCAGCGGCGTTGGAATAAAGGGGAATGCCAATAAGCACAGCCAAGGGCACAGCATGCCATTTGTCATTACCCGCGTATTTAGCTAAAAAATCAGCTGGCACATAGCCATGTATCAGCGCTCCCACCCCAATGCCAATTAAAACATACGGCCAGACCTTCTTGAGAATATCCAAAGTATAATCCTTGGCATAAGTGAGGCGTTCTTTTTGAGACATTTTCGGCAAGTCCGTATTGCCGTTTATGGTGTTTTGATAAACGAATGGCTCAACTAAATTTTCAACTTTTAATTTGCCGATTATTATTCCAGAAATAATAGCGATAATAAGGCCGCTCACAATATAGACAAGAGCGATTTTCCAGCCAAAAAGCCCAAGAAGCAAAACCAAAGCCACCTCATTAATCATGGGCGAAGCTACAAGGAAAGAAAATGTTGTTCCCAAGGGCACACCGGCCTGAACAAACCCCAAAAACAAAGGTATAGCCGAACAAGAGCAAAATGGCGTGATGATACCAAACAAGGAAGCGATGATATTGCCCGTATATTTATTTTTATGTGAAAGAATTGCTCGTATTTTTTCTGGTGGTAGAAAAGAACGAATAATAGAAACAATAAAAATAATGACCGAGAGCAAAATAAATATCTTAATTGTGTCGTAAATAAAAAAATTCAAGGCGGCATTAGGAGCCAGCCAATCAGCCAATAGTTTCACGGGATAGAATATGTCCATAGTTTTAACATTTACCTTTGCTTAATAAACTTTTTATTTTTTCAATATCAGGAACAAAGCCAGTTAATACCGGCTTGCCATCAATGGCTAAAACAGGAACTTGCATAACCCCCATAGATATAATCTTTTGAATATCATCAACATACTCCACTTCTGCTTCTAAATTAAGCTCTTTAACGGCTTGTTTGGTTAACTCAAATAGTTTATGGCAAGATGGGCAACCAGAACCCAAAACTTGAATGCTTTTTATTTTATTCTCCATATGATTGTAAAAATTTATTTAATAATGAATTTAATTTCGCCATTTCTTTTTTATTAATTGAATAATAAACCTTTAATCCTTCTTTGCGATCATCGACTAAATCAAAATCTTTCAGCACCCTTAAGTGATGCGAGGTAAGATTTTGTGGAAGATCAAGGAATTGCCAAATATCGCAAACGCACCGCTCGCCAGCTTTAAGAGTACAAAGAATCTTAAGACGGTTCTCCTCAGCAATTATTTTTAAGAGGCCCGCTGTTTGACTAACCTCCTTTAGGGTTTGATTGTCTACACAACATTTGGGCTTCATACTAAATCAATTTATATTGATATAATAACAAGAAGGAAAAATCCTGTCAATGACTAAACTCAAACGCCTTTCTCCATCTAATAAATTTAAAAAAGATAGAGATGGTTGCAAAACTATTTCGTAGCGAAATTTTAGATTTTCGAGCGAGGCGAGGAAGACGAGCAAAATGTTTTGAGGCCGTAGCCCAGCTACGGCGAAAAGCATTTTGCGAAGTCTGACGAT
>Ga0210019_1004417_pt1 | contig 12229 bp, 11 predicted proteins | sample CryGeyCG2114_020_2_FD_183969 | JGI IMG/M metagenome (GOLD analysis project Ga0210019, IMG submission 183969) | Groundwater microbial communities from aquifer - Crystal Geyser CG11_big_fil_rev_8/21/14_0.20 (SPAdes) (version 2) | ecosystem: Environmental > Aquatic > Deep subsurface > Groundwater ...
TTTAGCCAAATATACACATAAAATCCCTAATATTAGGGATTTTTAGAGTTTTTGATATTGACAGATATTTTTAGATATGCTATAATGGTAGCATACAGGATAGAAAAGCAGATATTAGGAAAAAACCCTATTGACAAATAAATTTACTTGTGCTATAATGTAAGCATACAAAATCAAAATTCATACAAAAACGGCAATCTGATAATTTATAAAACTCTTTGAGGAGAGAGTGATATAAGAACAGCAGGTTTTGAATCTCTCTTTAAACGAGCGCTCCAGAACTTGCTGTTTTTTGTTGAAAAAACAGGCGAGGAATATGCAGGGAGAGAGTTGCTTATCTTCTGCCAAGCGGAGAAATCCGCATTACGCGGTTTATAGGCATAATTTTGAAAGATAATGGCTTACAGTAATAATATCGGCCAACACATCTTTCTGTTATTCGCGCTTCTCTGCATATTTTTCGCAAGAAATTACCACGCTTTAGCGTGAAAATAAAAATCGTTTTACTTTGAAAATCACTACTGTCTTGATAAGCAATATGCGGATGCGCATGGGTCTGTATATTGTTTATCAAGACGATCTGCTTATTTGCAAGGTACTCGCGGACGCGAGATAAGCCCTTGCAGATAAGCAGGCAAGCCCATGGAGGAATATCATGGGCAACAAAAAAAGTTTTTCAGAGTTTGTCCGCCTGCAGAAGCAGGCGGAGCGCGGCTTGCGTCTGCAGGCCGCGGCGCAGGCGACAGCGCGTCGCCGGCGCTTGTACGGCCGGCCCGGGGTGGAGGTTCCGACCTCCCCGGAGGCCGAGTCGTACTTCCGCCGCATGGAGGCCGAACTGGCCTAAGGCGGCGGACCGAGTGCTGAATCTCGGTTATCAAAATCAGCCCCATCCAGCAGGGGCGGTTGCTGGAAAGGTTTTTTGGGAGCGTTGAATCGGTTTTCATCGCTCCCCTCACTTGAGCGCGTTAAAACACTTTGCGCGTTTGAGCGAGGAAAAGAAAATAAAAAATGTTCTTTGACTCACAATAAAACAGTTGTTCCTCTTTCACAGTTTGCAATATCTTGCTGATTGCGAAAGAGGAACGACCTCTTAAACGGCGCCGCCGGCCGGAATAACGGGCGAGCCATGGTAACCTGCCGAAAGGAGGTGAGAAATATGGCATTTGTGGCAGGTAGCCACACTGACCTGCGGACGGACGATCTTCAGAGATTTTCCTCTGTCCGCGAGGAAAGGATGGCTGCTTCTTTCTCTCGTCAGTCCCTAGATAAATTTCTAGGAATTGAGGTAGAGAGAAAGAGGGGGATTCCCGAAGTTGTTAAGCAAGACCTCAAAAAGGACTTGCTTAACGGAAACAGGGAGTTTCCGCGAAGCGGGGATCGGGTTGTCCCGCGTCACATCGCTTTCCTCTCTTATTGTTCTAGAGAGGATTTAAGGAATGTGATGGCCGCATTCCCAGAGGATTTGGTTATTCTGGGATTTGCGGCGACAAACCTCCAGTTCCCGTCTGATTTTGATCTTGAAGAGCTTTGTTTTAAGCTCTTTGAGGAACAGGCGGGGTGTGTCCAGCGTTTGGCTGGACTATGGGGGTTGGCGTTGAGCTCCACGAACCCAGACCTGATCGCACTGATTTTTGAGGAGTGCGACAGGAATGGAGAGTGGGGACCAGCGCTCGCGGCATTTGACTCTCCATTTATGGAGAGCGAGCCAGTCCTTTATTACCGTAATAATGGTAATTATTGGCTCGGAAACAGGCCGCGGTATGTGCAACCCGAACCTGTTTCATCCCAGTGGAGAGGGATATTTGACTAAAATATTTTTCTCCTTGGGATAAGCAAGCCGGTCCGTTAACACCGGCATTAGGAGGGTAGCCCCACTTTGCTCCTGATGGAGCTTCGTGGGGACAAGGCACGAAGGAGCGCTTTCATGCTCCGCCTATTCTATTGCGATTTATTCGCGATGGCAAGAATAGGGTCTAGCTGAAATCAATCAGCAGACGAATAAGGCCTTGAAACTCCAAAAAAAACCGCTCCACCTGACAGGAGCGAAACATATGTCAGGTGCCCAAGCTCTCAAGGGCGGGAAGTTGAGAGTGGTTTGTATGGGGTGTTGTATCTTGATTGATATAACACCCCGCCTTTTCCGAAATCGCGAATCATCGTATCAGTCAATTCGTGGCTTCAGAAAAAGCAAAACAGCGCGCTTTGGCGCGCTGTGGTAAAATAAAAATCGCTTGTTTGACATCACATTTTAATTCGTATGCCTGTGCGCTTGATCTCGTTAATCAATGACGATCCCTCGCGGAAGTCCTTGGGGCTGAAGCCGACTGGTTCTATGTTGATGTGTTCGCGACCCTTTTTGCGCCACAAGTATTGCAGGGCTTCAAAAGAATCTCTAAAGCGCGATGAAATGACGCACAGGTCAATGTCGCTGTATCTGCGTTGTGTTCCTTTGGCATAGGAACCAAACAGCACCATGCGCGAAATGGGCAGATTGTCTTGGCGCAAGGTTCTGGCATAATTCCGAATCTGCGCGGTTATTGATTTTGGTATTCTTTTTTGAGCCATAAGTATAACTTTTCGCTTGTTTTGAGCCATTTTTCGCAATATGGTTTGGTAATCTTTTTGTGGAACGCGTTTTTTTCGTCCTGATACCTGCCCACAATATTGAATGTTGATATTTCGTTAAACTGTTCCGCCTGCTCGGACGAAAGGTCAATTCTGGCGAGATGAGCCAGTTTAATCAAGTCATGTGTGTGCGGCGCCGGGGTTTTGGTCTCTTGAACCACGAGTCCTTTTAGCAACTTTTCAATCGTGAGATGACAGAAAAACAAACACGCGTCATAATGCTTTGTCTTGAATAAGTCCAGCGATGTTTTCCAATTTTTCTGGGCTGATTTTTTCCAATATTCAATATGCGATTTCATGCGGTTATTGTATTATAGAGCAATGTTGTTTGTCAACAATAATCAATTATTTTTCTTCACTTGAGTGCGTTAAAACACTTTGCGCGTTTGAGCGAGGAAAAGAAAACAAAAGATGTTCTTTGATTCACAAAACAGTTGTTCCTCTTTCACAGTTTGCAATATCTTGCTGATTGCGAAAGAGGAACGACCTCTTGAACGGCGACGCCGGCCGATAACACGGGCGAGCCATGGTAACCTGCCGAAAGGAGGTGAAAATATGGCAGAGGCTGATGTTTACCGGGTTGTCGTCCCGGCCTGCAATCGCCAAGGGAATTATGTTGGCGAAATTGAGGTTGGGAGGATAACCGTTTCCCATGGCACACCTGATGTCATTTTTGACGGAAGTCAAAGTGACGAAAGGTTGTCGTGGGGGGGACTGGGACTGAAACTTAGTTCCTTTAAATGCCTTTTGGTGGCACCAAAAGGCATTTAGGTAAGGTCCCTGCTGGTCCGTTGAGACCGGCATAAGGAGGGTAGCCCGCCATAGCTCGCAAGAGCGACGGCGGGACAAGGCACGAAGGAGCGCTTTCATGCTCCGCCTATTCTATTGCGATTTATTCGCGATGGCAAGAATAGGGTCTAGCTGAAATCAATCAGCAGACGAATAAGGCCTTGAAACTCCAAAAAAAACCGCTCCACCTGACAGGAGCGAAACATATGTCAGGTGCCCAAGCTCTCAAGGGCGGGAAGTTGAGAGTGGTTTGTATGGGGTGTTGTATCTTGATTGATATGACACCCCGCCTTTTCCGAAATCAGTCCGGCTTGAATGGAGCGGTTTGGGAAAAGGAAACAAAACAAAAATCGTTTTTTAATCAATCTCATTCCTGTCAATGCCGGCCTGCTTTAGAATAGAAAGCAGAGTGCCTTTTGGCATATCCTTGGAATGATATGGAACAGACACAATATTGTGTTTATCAGGATGGAAGAAAATATAATGGCTCCCGGTTGTGTGTTTGCGCAAGAATCCGTTATTTTGGAGCAGGGTGATGACTTCTTTTGGCTTTAGAACCGGTAGTTTAGGCATATACGCGCTGATGTTGTTCTTGCCGGCCACGATAAGATTTGATTTGCACTGACGCGACTATGGATTGATCATCAGTTGGAATGGACTTACCTTCTTTTTTAAGAACATGCAGATATGCTCCAATAGCGTCTTTGGCCATTTCCCGCGCTTCGGCTATATCTTTTCCGTATGTAATACAGCCGGGCAGAGACGGCACAAAGACCGTGTATCCGCCTTCTGGTTCTGGCCTAAGAAATATGTTGTAGTTGAAGATTTTCATTGAATAATATAGCGTGTAATAATTGTATTGTATCTGTTATCATAGCCGTTTGTCAACAATAATCAATTATTTTCTTTGCTTGAGCGCGTTAAAACGATTTGCGCGTTTGAGCGAGGAAAAAGAAAATAAAAATCGTTTTTTGATAAAAATAATTCTTAATAGACAGCGGTTTTGTTTTAAGCGCGCGCTTGAAGCAATGCCGCTGTCTATTAATGATCACTTGGCTCTTTGTTTGGCTTTCGCGAATGCGAGATGTTCAGACAAAGACAACCGGGTGGCGAGCCATGAGGAGAAAATCATGGCAGAAGTTATCTTTGACGCAAGAAGTGCTGGTTTAACCAGCACTGGAGAACAAAAATTTTCTCGAGATTCCGCCGGAATAATATTCCGGGAGGGGTATACATATCACATAGTTTGGGTGGTTAATTTAACCACCCAAATCGCCGGGAGGGTGTACAACCGGGGCTGGTGCGACGGCCCCATTGGCACCTGGGAGGAAGAGGAGGCGCCTTCAAACATTGAAGGTGCCCCTCTGGAGGCCTTGAAAAAGGCCTTTGAGGACGGGGAGCAAGCCAACTCCCCGCCATCAGAAGAGGCAGGCGACATTGAAAATGTCGCCTGGGCGAATGGATTTTGTTCGTCTTTCGTAGGGGAGTGGTTGAAAAACCACCACTCCTACGAGGAAAATGGTGGAGTAGAGTGGTATGTGCTCCACCAAATCGTTCGGGGGGCACTCGGCCTCCCGAACGATATGAAGGAGTTCTCAGAGGAATGGAGGCAGTATACTGTCTCCTTGCACCGCCTGGGGATGGCGGTGCGCAAGGGCGACATTCCCTTGCCTTCCCTTGCCAAGGCGGCAATGGAGGCAAAGGATGCGTTTCACGCATCCTGCGTTGTGTCGTCATCACAACGCACCCCCAAGTGGGAGGAGGAGGTAAGGGAGCGCTTCCAGCGCCTCCTTCAGACATGGGGGTAGTACACGAAAGGTGACCCGACACATCAAGAAATTTCGGGATAAATTCTTTGGAGCGCCTTGGCACTCCATGCTGTGCATCTTCCGGGCAAAGCAAAACGCCCGGCCCATCATCCGGAAGGGGATTCCAGATAAACTGGAAAGGAGCGTTAGTATCATGCTCCGTTTCATTCTGCCCGCTACCGAGGCATATATCGGAGGGATCAGCTGGAATATCCAAATCCGGCCGCTCTCAAGCCAAGAGAGCGCGCCTTGTCTGCCCTAAACTCGACGAGTACGCCCAAAGAAGGCAGCCCCTTCTGGCGAGCGTCGGGTTTGAGCCCTATATAATGGGAAAGCAGGCAAGCTCCCAGGGTCTGTTGTCGCGTTTGTCCAATCAAGCCCCTCGCTTGGGTTGATTGGGGCTCAACAGGTCTAAAGAGCCCGCTGTAGGGAGGCGGGAAGTGAGGGCAGTGCGCGCAAGCGCTCCTCGCGGGGTTCCAGCCCCTGCGCAGTATATCATTGACCCCGGGTGGCTCCGGTTTCCGTATCCGGATGCGGATTAAGGTCAATGGCGAATTTGGTTGGAGCAGGAAAATGATTGCGTTCTGCTCTGTGAAACGCGGGTGCGTTCAGTTGAGGGCAAACCCGCAAAAAAGCCGCAATCTAGGTTTTTCGGAGGAGAGCAAGTGAACAAATCACTTGTCTCTCCTCCTCTTTCTTCAATCCATTATGCTTTTGCATAGCGGACTGAAGGAGAGAGTATAGTTTTACCAATTTAATTTCAAAATAACCGGCGCAGGCAATCGGCTTTCGGACAAAATCAGAACAGGCGTGTTCATCTTTTTTGGCTTATGCCAGACAAAGATGAGCAAACTCTCTCCTCCATGCTTGTTCTGATCCGGAGGCTGATTGCCTGCGCCGGCAAAAATAAAAATTGTTGTTTGACTAAAAGTTTTTGGCTATCACTTTGGCGATATATGACTCCCTCGCCTGTATTCGGGAGAGGGTTGGGGTGAGGGTGCGCGAGTTGTTTGTCGCTTGAGTGATAGTCAAAAACGATCGCCTGATTCTGATGTCTCTTGTTCTGCAATTCCGCAGAATAAGAAGCAGAGGATAATCAGGCGGCAAGCCATGAGGAGAAAATCATGGCAAGGTTTTTTATCGCTGTTTCGGCGGAAAGTTTCGCCCAGGCGACAGGGATCTCGCTGGGTGAGTTCTTCTCGGTTGAAGCTGGCCAGGCCGACGGCCTGCGCCACTTCGACCATCACCGCCCGGAGCACCGCGCAAATCCGGCGCCGTGCGCGGATGGCCGGATCCCGGCCGTGGGTGATGACGAGATGATCGTCATTACCCACATGGATGCCGACACCTTCGTCGGTCTCCTGCGGCTGTCGGGTCGGCCACTTCCGGAGGTCGACTTCTCCTTGATGGAGAAAGTCGACCTGAATGGGTCCTCGGTCATCGAGGATCTGTTCAACCCCACTTTGCTGTATATGGTGGGAGTCGGCGAGGTGGCGCGCGGACTGAAGTTCCCACGGCCGTCCACCGACGGGTCCGTGGAGGTGACGGGCCTGGTCGAGCAGTTGCTCGACCAGAGCTCGTTCTCGCTCTTGGTCATGGGCATTTCGGCCCAAACCAAGTCCGAGGCGGCGTACGAGCGCTGCCAGAGGGACCGAATCGGCAACCCGCCGAGAGTCGGCCTCTGGGTGGTGGGACCGGACGACGCCTTTGACCCGTCCCGGCCATATCGGGACGGGTTTGAGGTCGTAGTGGTGTATCGTAGCCACTACGAGTCGGTGAGCATCTATTGCTCGCCGTCGTCCGAGTGGGCTTTCGGCGGGCAGGAGGTCGGCGGCATTCAGTTCGCCGGCCACCCCAAGGCCTGCGGGTCGCCGAGGGGCCTGGCCTTTACCGAAGGCCAGGCCGGAGAAGTGTTTGATGCCGTGGCGAAAGCCATGGGCATCAAACATGTCTATCATCCCTTGAAGTTTAATTAAGAGGGGATGAGAATCAGGTTTCCGCGTTCCTGAACAAAACACGGCCTGAAGTTGGCACAGGATATGATGCCAAAGCGTTCATTTTAGGAGAACAAGATTGGTTTATTGTTCTCCCTTTTCTCAAGAATGTCACAGAGTTTGTGGCGGGCTTGAGAAAAGAAAAAGAGTTTTTTGAAAGAAAGGCCTTGCATTGGTTTTGCAAGGCCTTTTTCATTTCTCCAAACTCATTTTCAGCAATTCTTTTTTAATTACAGAATCCAGCGCTTCATTGCCCTTTAAAAATTCAACTTTTTCCGAATAGTCAATATCATCAAAATATCCCAGCTGTTCACGGAAAGTTTTTTCATTAAATTCATCCTTGAAAATTTGGCTGCATTTTTTTGTGATTTGCTTTATAGAATGGAAATGTTTGATAATAAAATACAAATCAACATAATCTTTCCATTTGGCGCGCCGGCCGAGCGCGTACGCTTTCATGGCTGCCAATGTCGCCAGATCTGGCATGCATAGCGTATCTTCAAATTTCTCGGAAAATTTTACTTTAAACGGAAATGTGAGAAAAGTAAATTGCACACCATTTATCAGGAATGAATACTGGCCTTTTTCGTCTTGATTGGTTTTGCGTATCGCAAGACCGCGCTTTTTGACCGCGCTTCTTATTTTTCCATTGTCAAAATTTTTATTGGTAAACAAATCAAAATCAATAGAGCGCCTGTGCCCGATCTGCAGGGCAATAGCAGTTCCGCCGACTAAGCCGAAGTTTTTTTTAAATTCTCCCGCCAGCGGCAATAAATCAATTTGTTCTTTGGTTAAAATTTCCTTATGCATACTTGTTGAAGTAGCGGGTAAAATATTGCTTTGTTTTTTGGGAATAGTTTTGCCTTTTGGCTTTGGATGGCTTTGATTTTTTTTGGAAAATTCGGGCCACTTTTTTAATTCCAAGCGTTTTTATAAGATCTTGCACATCATTCCAGCTTCCATAATTAAGCGTTGCTTCAACAATTGATTCATTGCTTAGCTTGTCGTGGTTTTTGGTCCACCAGATTAAGTATTTCCTTTTTTTGATGAATTTTTTTACGCTCATATAATGTCATTATAGCATATCTTGAGCTATATGTCCTGAGTTTTTATTCCCCCTCTGGCACATCCAGCACTACCTCAATTCCGTTTACCCTGCTTGGAATTCCGTCTTTGGTTAGAATCGCGTAGATTTCGTAGGTGCCTGCTTTTTTAGGAATAGTATTCCAAAATGTTTCAATATTTTTTTCTCCGGACGCTATAGTGCGTATTAAAGTATATTGGCTTGGGTCGCTCGCTGGCGCGGCAAACAGCTGAACTTGCGAAACTCGGTCCGGCACTTCTAGTTTTATCTGAATAGGAAATTCGGTTTCATCAAAAATTTCTTTATTTTTTGGCGCGCTCCAAGTAGCGGTCAAATTGGTTTTCTGAATAAACAAATTAAAATTCACGATCGCGGATTCTGAATTATCAATATCATCATACGCTATTGCTTTCAATGTTTTGTATCCGTTTTTATCCTGCATATTCGGAATATATCGGCCTGTGTATGGTTCGCTTCTGCCTTCAGATACCATTCTTTCATCAACATAGAATTCAACCCGAGAAATACCGCGAAGAGCAAATGCCTCTGCTTTGAATGTGATTATATCCCCGGACAATGTTTCGCCTTCATAAGGAGAAATAATAGAAAGAGATGGCTTATTTTCAAATACATGAACATTGTCATATTCAGTTGGAATTTCGCCTTCATCCGCCTTCCAATCATTCTCCTCCATCCAGCGCTGAACTGCTTTCTCCCATTTCGGATATGCGCCATCCCTATCGCTCTCGCTTGGCACTGGGCCGGTCGGGTCTTCTGGATCAACATAAAAGAGAATATTATGCCCGGTTCTAAAGATTTTTTCTTCAATAAAGCTTTCAGGCGTCATTTCAGTTGCTAGCAATCCTGACGCGCGATCAATTTTAATTGGAGTTCCGCCTTCCATGTCTCCGCGCAAAATTGGCTTGTCTGGATATTCTATTTCTGGCTTGGAAAACTGCTCTGTGCTAGTGCCATCCAAAGCATTGCGCATAAACCTATTCCAAATCGGGCCAGCAACAGTTGAACCGCCTGCTCCTCGCTTCATTGCGCTAAAGTCATTATTTCCTACCCAAACTCCAGTTGCTAAAGACGGAGTATAGCCCATGAGCCAAGCATCTCGATAATCATTCGTGGTTCCGGTTTTCGAGGCAACTGGCCGGTCGCCTAATGTTAAATAGTTATTCTCTCCAAAGAAAGGAGCGCGCGCGTTGTTGTCGCTTAAAATATTAGTCAAAATTTTAACAATATTTTCGTCAATTGCTTTTTCTCCATCCTCTTGCAACCATTCTTCTAGAATTTTTCCTTTCGCGTCTTCAACTTTCATGATTGACGCTGTGTTTTGGCGCACTCCATTATTTGCCAAAGTAGCGTACGCTGCTGTGTGCTCTAAAAGATTTACTTCAGCTCCGCCAAGCACTAAAGAGAGTCCATAAATATCAGGATCCCCGAAAGTTGTGTATCCAAATTTTTTAGCTTCGCTAATAACATTTTTTGGGCCAGCTAAATAAAGCATTTTTACAGCTGGAATATTGAGCGACCCTTGCAAAGCAGTTCGCAAAGAAACAGGGCCCCGCTCTTTTGAATCATAATTTTTCGGGGAATATTCTTCTCCATCAGCTTTTTTTCCGAATTCTGTAACAACATCCCAAAGAGTAGTCTTGTCTGTGTATCCCCTTGAAAGGCCTACCATATACACAAATGGCTTAAATGAAGATCCTGGCTGGCGTTTGCCTTGCACTGCCACATTGAAGTTGCCGTCAATTTCTTCATCAAAATAATTTTTTGATCCTAACATTGCCAGAATTTGCCCGGTCTTAGGGTCAATGGCAACCAAAGAAGCGTTTGTCGCGTCATAATTTTCTTTGTTTGTTTCTGCGAAATATTCTATTGCTTCTTCTGCTTTGCGTTGCATATCCCAGTCAAGGGTTGTTATTACTCTCATGCCTCCTTGTTCAACTTCTCTTTCTCCATATTTTTCAGCTAATTGCTCGCGCACCCATATTACAAAGTGGGGCGCTTTTATGACATTGGATTTTTCCGTGAATTCGATTTTTTCTTCGCGCGCTTCTTGGGCTTGCTCTGGCGTGATTTTCCCTTCTTCTTCTAAAAGCGAGATAATAAAGTCCTTGCGCGCCATTAAAGCGTCCACATGAGAGCCATATGGTGAATAATATGTTGTTGCTCTTGGAAGCGCGGCAATAATAGCGCCTTGGGCTATGGTTAAATCCTGGGCGCTGGAGCCAAAGTAGAATTGGGAGGCGGATTCTATGCCATACGCGTTTGAGCCGTATGGAATTTCATTGAAGTACATTTGCAGAATCTGGTCTTTGCCGAATTTTCTTTCTATTTGATACGCGATTACTAATTCTTGCATTTTTCTGGACCAGGCCTTTTCATTCGTAAGAAGGGCGTTTTTCACGAGCTGTTGGGTTAAGGTTGAAGCGCCTTCTGCTTTGGAGAGCGTGAGTATGTCTTTTACAATGGCGCGTATTATTCCTTTCATGTCAAATCCGCCGTGCTCGTAGAATTTTTTGTCTTCAATTAAAATTGTGCTCCATTTTACATGTTCTGGAATTTGTTCCAAAGGAATGATGGTGCGGCGCTGGGTGTCAAATGCTTCGAATAAGAGATGTTCTCCTGTGCGGTCGTAGATTTTCGTTGATTGCGCGATTGAGCGGTCTATGATTTTATCTGGTCGCGGTATGTCGCGGGAGTACCACAAAACAAGTATAAGCAAAACTAAAATGCCTACTCCAGCTGCCATAAAGAAGTACGGAAGCAGGAAGGCAATAAGCTCTTTTATGCTTGTCGGCCTAGGGCGGCGCTTCTTTGGCGCGCCAGATGGGGATGATGAATATGGCTTGCTTGGTTGGCTTGCGTATTGTCGTATTTTCTTGTCTTTCCAGGAACGGTTGTGTTGGAAGTGGGGTATTGGCATGTATGTTGTTTATTTGGGTTTATTATACTATTTTTTTAGTGACTTTTCAATTTAGATATTTGATTAAAATATTCAGTGTACTATACTGGTAATATATGAATTATCGCGAATCAACATTGCGTACTGGCGAGACAGCAGTTTTGCCGGAACAGGAAACAGAAGGCGCCTCTGGATCTTTGGAACTTTTTAGAACAAGCGGCCCTGATGAATTCAAAATCATGGTTATGAATTTTATCCACCAGAATAAGGATTCTCAAGAATCGCTTGAGCGGCTCGCGCGTGAATTGCGCGATTTTGAGAATCAAGTGAATGAATCGCATTTTAGCGAAGAGAAAAAAGAAGGCGCGTCTCATCTAATGAAAAGTCCGGAAGAAATTTTCGCGTTTTATGAAAAAACAGTAAAGCCACAATTCCGGAAATCTAAGCCATACAGCAGTGCGTTGTATGCGTATCTGCAGGAAGCAGTTAAGGTGTTTGGCGCTAAGTATGGAAAATATCTGGCAGAACAGGATAAATTGCACGCGCAGGCCATAGAGCGCGAGAGACAGGCCCATATTTTATCGCAGGAGCAAGAACAAGAAGAGCGGATTAAGGAGTTGTCTCCTGAGATTCGCCGAGAAATGATTGATGAGATGAAAGATAAGCCAATGTTTCATCAGCGATCCGCAGAGCATCAATCAGAGATAGCGGATTTTGAGGCGCGCAATCGCTCCAAGAGCATGCATCAGAAAAAAGATCAAGCCAAGGTTGAAGCGGAAACAAAAGAAGAAGAGCTGTTGATTGGCAATTTTATGGAAAAGAGCGCGCTGTTTGGCGAAGGGTCAACTGTGTGTCATGCTGATAAATATGATGATTATTTCAATCATTGCGATTTGGCAGTTGATACGAAACATGGTCCGCTTATGCTTGTTGATTTGACCTATTCACAGGAGAGCGCCGGCCAGAAGCAATATTACAACAAGGAACATCCTTTGCGCGCGCTTGCGTATCC
>Ga0210019_1004423_pt1 | contig 12217 bp, 14 predicted proteins | sample CryGeyCG2114_020_2_FD_183969 | JGI IMG/M metagenome (GOLD analysis project Ga0210019, IMG submission 183969) | Groundwater microbial communities from aquifer - Crystal Geyser CG11_big_fil_rev_8/21/14_0.20 (SPAdes) (version 2) | ecosystem: Environmental > Aquatic > Deep subsurface > Groundwater ...
AATGCCATTACTATTATTGCTGATATTATGCGTTTTAACATATTAAATTTCTCCTCGTGTTTGTCATTGCGAGGGCACGAAGTGCCCGAAGCAATCTCCTCGTACCAAGGAGATTGCTTCGTCGCTCTCGGAGTTCATCCTGAGCAACAGCGAAGGGTTCGCTCCTCGCAATGACGTGGTTATAAATAAAAAAGCCCTAACCGACTTGGCCGTTAGGGTTAAATCAGTCATTTGAGCTTCAAACTGCATAAGTTGTATATTAGTATTGGTTATCCTTGGCAGGTTTAAACTATATATATTTTACACTATATGACAATATAAATCAAGTAAAATTTCAAAAAATAACTAACTTTTGTATTTTTCTTACGATTAATTCGTTTGGGCGATTCTGTGAATAATCTCAGAGATAAAGGTTTGGTATCTAATTCCGAGTTTTTGCGCCCTTTCTTTAATACTTGCTATATCATGGCTGTTGACGCGAATGTTTAAAACAGTATCTTTTTTCCTTGAAGCGATAGCGTCAGCAATGGCAGCAAATTCATTCTTGCCAATATCCAAGTACTCGCCTTTTAAAAGGCTATCCTCAATATTTTTCTCCTGCCTGGTTAAACTTATCTTTCTCATCTTATTTTCCCTTTCTTGTATAGTTTGGTAAATTTCCTGCTGGCATATAATGTCTTTAAAAATATATAATCCCTTTCTTCGACATATGGAACAATCCAAATATAGCCCTTAAATTTAAAAAGCATGATATTCTGCCCTGCTCTTTTGGGATGGCTTTTAACACTAATGAGTTCTGACGATATGAGTTCCTCAAAAGAAACTCCGCGTATTGTTTTAAGCCTTTCGCTTTTTAACGGGCTCCAGCGTATATCTTTCATATGTCCTTAATTTGTATATACAATTGTATACTACTAAGCTACGATTGTCAAGCTAAATTCTCACTTTTTACCCATATGCAAAAATTTTTCATTTGGTTAGTAATAAAACTGAGCAGCTCACCCAGAGATGGCCGTATCAGGAAAATTTTTGAACGGTTATCCAAGCGCCTTTGCCAAATATACAAGCTGCGGTAACTATCAATGCGGCTGTGAGAATGCCTGCTATAATAGCAGGAAGCGCATATTTAAATTTTATCTTAAACATGGTAGCGGCAACGCATCCTGTCCATGCGCCTGTAATCGGAAGCGGGATGCCTACGAAAATCGCCAGGCCCAATACCTCATACTTCTCTATCAAATCAGCCTTTTTTCTTGTCCTCTCAAAAAACCAGTCAAAAAATTTCTTAAACAACCGCAGTTTTCTTATTCTTGCTGAAACCGGCTCAAATAACAACAGCATAGGTATTACAGGAACAAGGTTACCCGCTATAGCCAATAAAAGCACATTTTTAAGCGGCAGGCCCATGGCAAGCCCTGCCGGTATCGCGCCCCTTAACTCCGACACCGGCATCATGCCAAGTATAAAAACTAACACTTCTTTATTATTAAATAAATTTTTAATCAGTCCTATCATTTTTTTGACCTGAATGCGAGTGCGTTTGCTCTAGTTTTGCCAGCCGCGAAGGTGAGGGTGGAGAAAAACCTAGTTTGCGCGAGCGGCCATGGATCCTTTGCGACCAGCTATCACGTTTAGTCGCGAAGGAGAGCGAGCGCAAACTCGGAGCAAAAATTTCCACGGCGGGGAAATTTTTGCGTTTTTTCGGAACCCTTACCGAGCGGCTGGTAAACGAGCATTCCGCGAACTATTCCTTCCATGCGGCTTTCCCTATAAGTTTAACAAACGTGCAGGCGCATACCTGATTTGTTTTGATTTCGTCTTTTATCTTCTCGTAAACCATCAGGCGCTGGGTAAATTCGCTTCCCACCGGTATTACAAGCCTGCCGCCATCGGCAAGCTGCTCAAGTAAATATTTTGGCGCATCAGGCGCTCCTGCGGTAACTATGATTGCATCAAAAGGCGACTTCTCATGCCAACCTAAAGTGCCGTCTCCAACTTTAAAATAAATATTTTTATATCCAAGCTCTTTTGTGATATTCTCAGCAGACTTAGACAAGTCAGGATGCCGTTCTATTGTGTATACTTGATTCGCAAGCTCAGCAAGTATTGCTGTCTGATATCCGCTGCCTGTGCCGATCTCCAGGACTTTCTCACTGCCATTTAATTGCAAACATTGGGTCATAAGCGCGACCATATACGGCTGCGATATGGTCTGGCCACTGCCTATAGGCAAAGGATAATCGCCATACGCATCTTTCTGCAGTTTCTCAGATACAAACCTATGCCGCGGCACCTTCAAAAACGCCTCAATCACTTTTTTGTCAGTGATATCACCTCGGCCAACCAACTGAACCTCTACCATATTTTTCCTAAGCGCGTCAAAATCCATAATTCCTCTAAATCACAATTTTATCATTAGCCTGATAAAACGAAATGTATCAACGAGCGGGTTAATGCTGCTTTTGTGGCCGGAATATATGCTTTTTATGGGAACGGTATCTATCTTAACGCCTGCTCGCGCGGCCTGTATAAGCATCTCTGATTCTATCTCGTAGCGGTTTGAAGAAAACTTCAGTTTCTTTAATAAATCATTTTTTATCAGGCGGTAGCCTGACTGCGAATCAGGCACATATTGTTTCATTTTCCTTGACAAAATCCATGACAGCAATTTGTTGGTTTTAACCCGTATCCACGGCATCTTGGCTGTATCAGACATCCTGCTGCCCACTATAAACTGCGAACCGCTCTCTGCCTTGGCTGTAAAATCCTTTAATGACGCCGGGTCATGCTGGCCATCCGCATCCATTGTTATAACAGCGTCAAAATCGGTTTTTAAAATATGCTCAAACCCTGTGCGCAGCGCAGCGCCCTTGCCCATATTACTTTGGTGCCTTAAGGCATCCGCGCCAACAGACTTTGCGGCTTCATATGTAGCATCGTTTGAACCATCGTCAACAACTACTACAGGAAAACCAAGCGCCTTAACCCTGGTTATAACATCTTTTATCGCGCATGCCGCGTTATGCGCTGGTATCAGTATAACTGTCTTCATTATACAATATCTACCTTGTTAGCGTCCTCTGCCCAGAATTCCCTGAACATAAACCATTGTTCGGGATATTCCCTTATCTTGTCCTCTATTACAGAAACGCATTTTTTTGTAAGGGATAAAAAATCCTGTTCTTTATTACCGGTTTTTACCGGATAGATCGGCGGTAAATAAATCGTTTTGTATGTATTATCAATCTGCCTGATTGAAAAAGTAGGCACTATGGGCGCGCCTGATTTTAAAGATATCATTGCAGGGCCTTTGGGTATACTGACGCTTTTACCCAAAAACTCAACCGCTACTCCTGAACCGCTGAAATCTCTGTCGCCTAAAAGGCCTATTAACTCATTATTCTTTAACGCTATAAAACATCTTTTTACCGCAACTCCCATAGGCACCACCTTTATGCCCTTAGACTCCCGTTGCCTTATAAAAAAATCATTAACCCGCCTGTCTTTATGGCTTAAAGCTACAGCATTGACCGAGCAACCCAAATATGCCGTAACAACTGCTGAAAGCTCCCAATTTCCTACATGTCCTGTGAGCGCTATTACGCCATTCTTGTTTTTAAACGCGTTAAACAGGTTCTCGCGGCCTTCTATCTTTATATATTTCTCGATATACTTCTTATTCAAAACCGAAAACCTGAAAAAATCAACAAGATATTTGGCGAAGTTTATAAATACGCCTTTGGCATGTTTATGCAAAACAGCCTTGTCAGATGTGCTCAAAATCACGCTTAGGTTGCCCACAACCGCAGCCCTGTCCTTTACGCAAAACATATACTGCAACATGGCCACAAAAGACGCCAGCCAGTAGGCAAATCCCAACGGCAGATTTAATGAAAACCATATGCCTATTCTGTATAGAAGATATTGCGCCATATTAAAAATCCGTTATTGAAGGTTGTTTTAAAATAAGCTTTGCTACATCTAATGCGGAATCCGAATGCCCCTGAGTTAAGGCAGCCTGGCGCATCTTTTTTAATTTTTCAACATCTTTTAGGAGCTCTTCTGCTTTTACGCCTACCAACGCCATATCATCAACCTGCTCTGCTGCTCCTATAGCAACAAGAAACTGTGTATTTTTTGTCTCCTGCCCGGGTATAGGATGCACAACAATCATAGGCAGGCCTTTTGAAAGCGCCTCTGCTGTAGTAAGGCCTCCGGGTTTTGTGATTATAAGGTCTGAGATCTCCATAAGTTCGTTTACATTCTCAACAAACTGCAGTGGGACTATCTTTTTGTTAAATTTCCTGCGCGATGAGTTTATCCATTTAAAAAGCCTTGCGTTTATCCCGCATATTGCCACAACCTGAAAATCCAAAACACTTGAATTTAATCTATTTATTATGTCTCTTATCGGGCCGTACCCCTGGCCTCCGCCCATAACCAAAACAACAGGTTTATCAAGGTCAAGGCCAAGCTCCAATTTAACTATTTTTGAATCCACCTTATCGCCAAACTTTGGATCAATGGGTATGCCTGATATATTTATTTTCTCTGCCGGCATGCCGCCAGAGATAAGCTTTTCCTTACTTTCTTTGGCAGGCACTACAAAATAATCTACGGCAAGATGCAACCAGTAGGAATGCGGATAATAATCAGTGAGTATGCCGAATAATTTACTCTTTATGCTGGTGTCCCTGGTTTTTAAATCAGCAATCATGCCGCACGGAAACGCCTGGGTGCAGGCTATTACATCGGGCTTAAAATCATGAATGAGATTTTTTAATTTCTCAAAATTCATATTATGCATAAAATCCCGAAGCGCCTGGACCTTCTTAAAAACCTTGGGGTTATCGTAAAGATAATCCCAGACCTGGGGTTTTCTTTTTATAACAACCATGTATGTGCGGTTTATAACGCGTTCTAAGATGGGATTGGTGTAGTTGAAACCGTTGATGTTAAGGACCTCTATTTCCGGATCAAGCCTTTTAAGCGCCCGCTCAATAGCGATGCTGCAGCGGTGATGGCCGGAATTATAGCTTATATACATCAACAAAACGCGTTTATGCATGATTTATAAATCTCTTTATGCGCGCGATGGCTTCCTTGAGATTATCCATGCTTGATGCATAAGAAATGCGCACGTAATCATCGTAATTTTTGCCGAATGCAGTACCCGGCACAACCGCGACCTTTTCTTCTTTCAGAAGTTGTTTCGCGAAATCTATAGATGATAAACCGGCGCTCTTTATTGAACTAAAAGCGTAAAAAGCGCCCTGGGTAGGCACACACTTAAGCCCGAGCGAATTGAGTTCTCTTGTAATATAGTGCCGGCGCCTATTGTATTCGCGTTTCATATCATTCATCGAGCGCTGGCCTGAAGGCTCAAGCGCCTCACATGCAGCCATCTGGCTTATTATAGGCACACACATAATGGTATATTGATGAATCTTTGTCATTGCGGCAATTATGTCTTTAGGGCCGCATGCATACCCCACGCGCCATCCTGTCATCGCGTACGATTTTGAAAAACCGTTAAGATAAACCGTATTTTCAAAGGCGCCCGGCAATGTAGGAAATACTGTATGCTTAAAATCATAGGTAAGGCTGTCATAAACCTCGTCGGAAATACAAAGCAGTTTATTTTCAATAAACGCGCGGTTTAAAGCAAGAAGCTCTTTTTTAGTATATGAGACCCCTGTCGGATTCACAGGATAATTCAACACTATTGCCTTGCATTTTTTGACTGCGTATTTATTTACCAGATGCGGCGTAAGCTTAAATCCAGTAGGCTTTGTATCTATATAAACGGGTATACCTCCCGCTAATTCAACAAGAGGCCCATAAGAAACATAGCACGGAACCGGAATTAAAATCTTGTCGCCCGGATTTATTATAGCCCTTAAAACCAGGTCAAACGCCTCGCTTACGCCTACTGTTATCAATATCTGATTTTCCGGCGAGTAGTTCAACTTAAACCTGTTCTTCATATAACGGCTTATGGTTAATCTGAGCTTCATGAGCCCGCTATTTGAGGTATAGGACGTAAACCCCTGCTCTAAAGAAAAAATGCCTGCCTCGCGCATAGGCCAGGGTGTCACAAAATCAGGCTCACCTACGCCAAGCGATACCACATCCTTCATGCCAAGCACAAGGTCAAAAAAAGCCCTTATACCTGACGGCTGCATTTCTATTACTTTTTTGGAAATTAAATTTTTCATTTTTAATACGAAATCGCGATTCTCTTATTCTCTTCTCTATGTTTTAAAATAACTCCATCCTCTTTGTATTTTTTAAGCATAAAATGTGTAACGCATCCTTTTACATTGGGCATAGGCGAAAGCTTCTCAGCCACAAACCTTGCTACAGAATGCAGATTCTTACCTTCAACAACAAGCAGTAAATCATAAGTACCTGAAATAAGATAACAACTCGTGACTTCCTCAAACTTGTAAATACGCTCTGCAACATGCTCAAACCCGACATCCTTCTGCGGTGTTATATTAACCTCTATTAATGCCCTGGTGGCGCATTCTACGTCACAAACAAGCTCCTTGTTAATAACGGTTTTATATTTAAGTATAACACCGTCTTTTTCGTATTTTTTTATTGCCTGTTTTACTGCGGCTTTGCTTTTCTTGGTAATTTTAGCTATCTCTTCGGCTGTCATTCTTGCATCGTTTTCCAAAAGCTTTAATATCTCATCCATATCAAACATCCATTCTGCTTCGCTCTGCACAATGTTATTTCTGGTATGAGCTTCGCAGCAATAGCAGAATGCTGCTACGAAGCCTGTACCAGCTATTAAATTGCTTTAGGCGAAGTAGAGCATTTAATTAATCTCGAGTTTCCTTATCATAGCCTTTATTGATTCAGCAGACTTGGCCAATACATCTGATTCAGGCTTAGTCAACTTTAATTCAACAACACGCTCTATGCCTTTTTTACCTAAAACACATGGCACGCCTATATAAACATCCCGCAAGCCATATTCGCCCTGCAGGTATGAACATGCGCAATGCGTAGTTTTATTATCCAGAAGTATTGCCTTTACCATCTCAAACACAGAAGCCGCAGGCCCATAATACGCGCTGCCTGTGCCCAATAAAGAAACGATTTGCGCTCCTGCGTTTTTTGTAAGCGCGCTAAGCTCGTCTAAATCCTTCTGCTGAAGAATATCTGTTAATGGTTTATTATTTAACATTGTCTGGCTATAAACCGGTACCATAAGCTCGCCATGGCTGCCTAAAACAGTTGATTCTATATCAGATCTTTTAACATTTAATCTCGCGGCTATAAAATCCGTTAATCTGGCAGAATCAAGTACACCAGCCATGCCCAGAACCCTGCTATGATTAAAACCTGTTATTTTATAAGAAAGATACGCCATCACATCCAAAGGATTCGTGACAATTATAACAATAGCTCCTGGGGCATATTTTTTAATCTCTTTTGACACTGATTTTATAATATCGGCGTTTGCCTTAAGTAAATCATCCCTGCTCATACCCGGTTTTCTTGGGAATCCAGCAGTAACTACAACTATACTTGAACCGGATATGCCTTTATAATCATCTATAGGTTCAATTTTAATATTTAAGCTTTTAGCGGCCAATGCATGAGACATATCAATACTCTTTGCTTTTGCCATTGCCTTTGCCACATCAAACAGCGCTATATTCGCAAGCTCGGCCTCGGCTATCATCATAGCCGTAGTAGCGCCTACATTACCCGCGCCTATAATTGAAATTTTCGGTAAATTTTTCATAACTTTTTTATGATCGCATCTGCCATCTGACTTGTTCCTACTGCTGACGGATCATCCCTATGCGGTTTTAAATCATATGTAACATCTTTGCCTTCTTTAATTACAGCCGCTACTGCATTCTCAAGCCTGCCTGCCGCGTCATTCTCGCCGATATAGCGTAACATTAAAGCCCCTGATAAAATTACAGCTGTCGGATTAACTTTATTCATGCCTTTATATTTTGGCGCGCTGCCGTGCGTTGCTTCAAATACAGCGCAATCATCGCCTATGTTAGCGCCGGGCGCCACGCCCAGGCCGCCTATAAGCCCTGCGCATAAATCAGATATAATATCACCGTAAAGGTTTGGCAGCACAAGTACATCGTAGTTCTCAGGTTTCTGCACAAGCTGCATGCACATATTATCAACTATCCTGTCTTCAAACTTTATTTTGCCATCATACTTCTTGGCAACCTTTCTTGCTGTTTCAAGAAACAGGCCGTCTGTAAATTTCATTATGTTTGCCTTGTGCACCGCGGTCACTTTTTTTCTGTTATTTTTAACCGCGTATTCGAACGCGAATTTCACAACACGTTCCGTGGCTTTTTCAGAAATCGGCTTTATGCTTATGGCTGAATCAGGGCTGATCTTTTTAGGATTAAGCCTTGCCATGTGCTCTATCAGCTCCATTGTCTCTTTTGTTTTTTCTTTAAACTCAACTCCGGCGTATAAATCTTCAGTGTTTTCTCTGACTATCACAAGATCGATATTTTTATATTTCGATTTAACGCCTTCATAAGATTTGCAGGGCCTCAGGCACGCATACAGGTCCAGGGTATGCCGCAACAGGACATTTACACTTCTGATGCCTTTGCCTATAGGCGTAGTAATTGGGCCTTTTATGGCTACCTTGTTCTTTTTTATCGATGCAATAGTCTTCTCAGGCAAAGGCGTGCCGTATTTATCCATTACATCAACGCCTGCCTGGCGCGTTTCCCATTTAATCTTTACGCCTGTTGCGTCAATGCATTTTCTGGTTGCCTCGGCAACTTCAGGCCCCATTCCGTCACCGGGTATAAATGTAATCGTGTGTTTCATTATTTACCTTTCGTTTTCAGATATGCTACTGCGCCGTCATATTTTAAGAAATCTAAAAGCATCTGAGGCAGTTTTGTTATCTTTATATTTTTTGATTTTGTTTTATTACTAAGTACTGCCTTTTCAAAATATATCTCAAGCTCATCGCCTGCGGTTAAATCTTTTGTATCGCATTCCACCAAAGCCAATCCGATATTAAATGAATTCCTGTAAAATATTCTGGCAAACGATTGCGCGACTATCGCCTTAATCCCTGCTGCTTTAAGCGATACAGGCGCCTGCTCTCGCGATGAACCCATACCGAAGTTTTTTCCTGCAACAAGTATGTCGCCTGGTTTTAAGTTCCTGGCAAAATCAGGGTCTATATCCTCAAACACATGTTTTGCCAGTTCTTTAGGATCAGAGATCGCAAACTTATACCTGCCGGAAATTATATAATCCGTATTTATGTCGTCTGACTGTTTAAGCCTTACAGCCTTACCCCTAACTATCATAGATACTTCCTCGGGTCTGTGATTTTACCTGCTAATGCCGATGCGGCAACGGTTGCAGGCGAACTCAGATAAATAAAACCGCTTGGGTTCCCCATCCTGCCCTTAAAATTCCTGTTTGCCGTTGAGATACAAACCTCGTTATCCGCCAAAATACCCTGATGCGTGCCTACACAAGGCCCGCAGCCCGGGTTAAGCACCACAGCGCCCGCATTTATAAAAATCTCAATCAGGCCCTTCTTTAACATACCCATATAAATCCTTTTTGAGGCAGGCCCTATAATAAGTTTTACCCGGCTATCTATTTTTTTTCCTTTTAAAATCTTTGCCGCTACCTCCATATCTTCGAGCCTGCCATTGGTGCATGTGCCGATAAAACCCTGGCCTATCCTTGTATCTTTTAATACTTCGGCGTTTACAGCAGTATCAACCGAATGCGGTTTTGCGACCTGCGGCTCTAATCTTGAAACATCATATTCTCTTATATCAATATACTTTGCGTCTTTATCCGCAAAAACCGCCTTGCATTTTCGTTTTAACCATTTAAATGTTTTCTCGTCGGCATTCATAATCCCGCATTTAGCGCCTAACTCAACTGCCATATTGCTTATGGTAAATCTCGCGTCAACGCTTAAAGCATCTATAACAGGGCCTGTAAACTCAATTGATTTATAAGTGCATCCGTCAGCGCCCATGTCCTTTGCAATATGCAATATAATATCTTTTGAATAAACTCCTTTTGGTAATTTTCCTTTTACAATAATCTTAATCGTTTCAGGTACTTTAAACCAGTTCTCGCCTGTGGCAAGGCCTATAGCAAGATCAGTTGAACCAACGCCTGTTGAAAGCGCGTTTAACGCGCCATACGTACATGTGTGCGAATCAGCGCCTATTACAAGATCACCCGGGCCTACATGGCCTTCTTCCATACTGAGCTGATGGCATATGCCTTCGCCAACATCATAAATCTTAACCCCGTATTTTACGGCAAATGCGCGCATCTTTTTATGCACAGTTGCTGTGCCCTGGTTAGGGGCGGGGCTTGAGTGATCTATTATCATGCAAAACTTTTTCTTATCGAATACAGCCGGCTTTCCTATCTTTTCAAACGCGTCTATAATAAGCCCGCTTGTGCCGTCCTGGCCCAAACAGAAATCTATTTTGCATACCGCGACATCGCCGGCCTTAACCGCTTTACCCGCATGCCTGCTTAAAATCTTTTCCGCTATTGTTTGGCCAGCCATTTTTCTATTCTATCCAGTCCTTTTGTAATATTTTCCATGCTTGTCGCAAAACTCATGCGCACGTAATTATCCCACCCGAAAGGCTCCCCTGGTATTACCGCAACGTGTTCATCCTCAAGAAGGGCCTTTGTAAAATCCATTGATTTTAATCCTGTTTTTGAAATATCCACAAAAATATAAAACGCGCCCTGCGGCTTTATATAAAAAAGCTTTTTCATTTTATTAAAACGTTGGCATAAATAATCGCGGCGCTTTGCAAACTCAGCGCACATAACGCTTACCGACTCCTGGCTGCCTTTTAACGCCTCTAAAGCCGCCATCTGGGATATTGAAGTGGGATTTGACGTTGAATGATCCTGCAAGTTTGATATAGCTGCCATGACATCTTTTGGCCCTGCGGCATAACCTATCCTCCAGCCTGTCATTGAATAACTTTTTGAAACCCCATTTACCACAAATGTCCTGTCAAAAATATCCTTACCGAAAGACGCTATGGAAATATGCTTTAATCCGTCATAAATTAACTCTTCATATATCTCGTCGCTTATAATAGCCGCTTCAGAATCCATTATTACTTTCGCCAGTTCTTTAAGCTCTTCGCCTGTATAAACAACACCTGTGGGATTTGAAGGGCTATTTATCACCACTGCCCTGGTTTTTTTGTTTATCGCCTTTTTTAACTGCTCAGGCGTCATCTTCATGCCGTTTTTAATGTCCGGATTAACTATAACCGGCTTTGCGCCGCCTAACACAACCATCTCAGGATAACTTACCCAGTAAGGCGACGGTATTATCACCTCATCATTGTCATTACATATCGCCTGAAAGATATTATACAGGCTATGTTTAGCCCCGCATGAAATAACTATCTGTGACATATCATAGATAAGATTATTATCTTTCTTAAACTTATCTACTATTGCTTCCTTAAGCTGAACAATACCCGTTGAAGGCGTATAACGCGTGAAATTTTTCTCTATCGCCTCGATCCCTGCCTTTGACACATTTTGCGGCGTTGGAAAATCAGGCTCGCCTGCCCCAAAACTAACCACATCAATACCTTCTGCCTTCATTTTATTTGCGCGCGCTGTTATACCAAGCGTGGCTGAAGGATGTATCCTTTTTATCCTGCTGGAAAGATCCATATATAGCTCCTGAAATTTCCCGCTATTCCCAGATTAAATTTCATCCCGAGCCACCAGATATTACGTCTAGTGGCGAGGGAAACCATAATAACCATTATATTATCATTATATAATACTAAATATAACCTACTTTGTAAAGACAAAAAACAAGGGCAGGTTCGGATGAACCTGCCCTTGTAATCCATTCGTTTTTACTTTATTTTCCCTTTTTATCTCCAAAAATTTTTCTTAATCCACCCAGAAAACCTTTTTTCTGCTTATGGCTACCGGTTTGTTTAGGCGCTTCAGGCGGCTTTTGTTCAACCTTTGGTTTTTCAGGTTCCTTTTTCGGCTCAGGCTTAGCTTCAGGTTTAACCTCTTTTTTCTCTATCCATTCAAGTATGGCCATCTGCGCTCCGTCTCCTGGGCGTATGCGCGTACGCATTACCCTGGTATAACCACCAGGCCTTTTTGAAAAAAGCGGGGCAAGGTCTTTAAATACAATACCTACTATATC
>Ga0210019_1004424_pt1 | contig 12216 bp, 12 predicted proteins | sample CryGeyCG2114_020_2_FD_183969 | JGI IMG/M metagenome (GOLD analysis project Ga0210019, IMG submission 183969) | Groundwater microbial communities from aquifer - Crystal Geyser CG11_big_fil_rev_8/21/14_0.20 (SPAdes) (version 2) | ecosystem: Environmental > Aquatic > Deep subsurface > Groundwater ...
AACAGCCTTGTTTTAATAGCTTCTTTTTGCATGGCAGTCTCCTTTTAGAGGATAGACTACCACATAAGTTTTCAAAGAACGCGGCCTTAAAACCTAACTCCTTTTGCTACAAACACGGGAAAGAACTGTTTCTCGCTTCCCCCGGACTATTAGCGTTATATAGCGAGTATTATATAAAAGAATAATTTGCCTATTTTTAGCGTTAAAGTGGCTTAATTCCGGGAGGCTATTTCCTGGCGAAAAAAGTATACAGTTGCATTAAATCAAAACCTTAGGATTTATTCGCGGGTTTAAACCAGGCACTTACCCTGTATTTCTTGTTTGCTATTACTTTAATCCTTTGAACGATGGGGGCATCGTGCCAAACAAGCATGGCGGATGTGCCGCTATAGGTGACGGTACTGGTCTGCAAGGAAACAGCACTACCTTTACCCCAACCCACCGGATCGCCAGATTCATTTAACTGCTCAAAACTGCCATTTTCTATCCCCCCCCCTGGACCTTCGACGACAACATCATCGACGTATACCAGGTGGCGGTTTATGTTATTATCCGAATAAAGAGACCCTCTTAAGGTAATCAGCACGTTTCCGGTAGCAGCAGGAGTAAATTCAATCCATAGCTGCACCCAGCCCTTTGATTTTAATCCCAGTTGAACCATCCACCACCGGTTCTTTTCTTCTTTTATAGGCGACCATTCTTCGCACTGAGTCACACCATTGCTCTGGATTTCCGTTAAATCAAATTTCCTATCTTCGCTAGCGACATCTATCCGACCGCTCGATGGGTTAGACAAAAGAACAGGCCCGACTGGCTCAAAAACACCGATTTCGTTTAATTTATATAGATATACCTGGCTTTTATCAGGCATAACAAACTTTTCAATCAGAGAATAATTTTCTCTCTTAATCTCCGATACGAATGTTAAATTCTCCAACTTGGTCGGGCTAATAATAAAATGAATTTTACTTTTCGTTTTGCCCTGTAGGTAATTACTCAGCGATATAATCTTGTCAGGCGTATTCTTCAATACGAAATAATAACTTAAACTATTGAGATTGGCCCCGGCATAATTATCGAAGTCAGTCAAAACAACAGATTCACGGCGGTTCTTTCTTGCCTCAGCATTGGGATCAATATCCATAACCATTATATTGCACACGGCTCCACCGGATTCATCTATTATACGATTTAGGATCGCCTCCCGCTTCCAATCCCCTTTCCGGGGACAATATTTAACGCCCGCCAGGATTTCTTTCATCGGAAAGAAGTTAATCTTTAAAACTCTAGCTTCAGCCGGCACATCGGTATGAAAACCGATATGGAAACTCAGGGTACGGTAAGGAGTATAAGAGATATAGAAATATTGGGACAGCCCGACCACAAGGATGGCGCAAATTAACGCAATCTTTATGGAATTTCTTTTAATATTTATAATCCCTGACGCCGTAACTAAAGCAATAGCGGAAAGCGATGGTAGCGTGTAATACCAAAACTTGTTTTTTAAAAAAGTAAAGGCCAGATAGGGGACTATAATCCAGAGTAACAGCAAGATAAACAATATACCCTTTTTGCCTTTGGAAAGCACAAAAATAGCGAAGATAAATAGCGAAAAGAAAAACCATAATACCTGGTCATTCAGTAAAGTTTCGGAATAGAAAAAAAGCGAAGACCAAGAAAAAACCGGTACGTTATGGGGCACTAAATTTGGGTTTAAAAGAGCGCGCTCCGCAAACCAAGGCATCATTTTCAGGTGAGCTATATACCAGGGGCCTGCGATGATTATCCCGATCAGCAGAAACAACAGCGTATTGCGGACTATCCGCAACCTAGTGGGAGCGTCAGCTTTTAAAAAAGAATTAGTTAACAGTAAAAACAAGGGGCCGGTAATAAATATTACGTAAAATTGCTTGGTGAGCAGGCCGCTGCCAAGCAATAGTCCAGCGACCAGGCTGGGTATTAATTTTTTAAACCCTTCGCTATATAGCAATACCGCAATACTGGCTGTCACCATAAAAGTCAATGCAATCTCTAGCATAAACATGCGGGTTAATTGAAAGAACATGGGATAAAACGAAAGCAATGCGCCAGCCAAGACGCCTAAATTCCGGTTTCCCATCTTTTTCCCGATCAGGTATAAACTGATAAAAATACCAAACAAGTAAATAAGATTAGTCATGATGAATACGGTGGCTGTATTTCCAAATAATAATGAAACGAGGGCAGAGCTTAAAGGAAAAAGAGGCGGGTAAAAGAGATTCACGCGCAGTAACGACGAAAACATCCCTGAAACTGGACCAGAGATAGCCGATAAATATTTAAGCCCCGACAAAAGATGGAATGCTTCATCATCCACAGGCGGACGCTGATTTAAGCCTAACCATATATAATTGTTAATCCCTAAGAAAACGATAAGTATAAATAATATAAAAAAAGGAAGTATTTTTTTAAATTGCATAATTCACCGTAGTGATATTAAATTTTCTCCTAAGGATGGGGAAGCCTCTCTTAATTTATTAGCCTAATTATATGCGCAATACCTCAATATATCAAGAAAATATATCAAGAATATATCAAGAATATTCTGGATTTAGAGAGATATTTCTTCACGTAATTTGTCCGTTTTGTCCGAACATTTACCTAATTTTATTTTACTTGGACTTACTGATTATGACTTTTGCAATTAATTTACCTTGAAAACCAGTGCGGCTTATGGGGGAGGGCAGGTCAACAGCTTGTCAGGATTTTTTAGACTAAATTCTATTTGGGTAACTCTATGCTAAAAGTACTACCTTTTCCTTGTTTCGATTCTACCCAGATTTTTCCATTGTGTCTTTCTATAACTTGTTTGGCTATGGAGAGTCCTAAGCCGGTTCCGTCCTTTTCTAATTCTCTTACATTGGAAGCCCTAAAGAATTCCTCAAATATTTTCGGTAATTCATCAGCCGGGATCCCGACGCCTGTATCTTTAATCTGGATAAGAATCGTATTGCCTTGGTCATTAACCGTTATATCTATTTTGCCGTTACCGGGAGTATATTTCACGGCATTTGCTAAAATATTCACAACGGTTTCCTGGATATACTCCTGCGCCCCGCAAATTCTACCAATACTAGGTTCAACAGTCGAATTCACGGTAATATTTTTATCTTTTGCCTTTGAACTAATATGGGCAATCGCTTCGGAAAGCACATCCTGGAAATAAAAATAATCCATTTTTATTTCTTTAGTTAGTTTTATACGGGTAATCTCTAAAAGAGCCTTGACAAAGAAGATGAGTTTTGCCGTTCTCTGAACTGCCCTTTGCACCAAATCCAACTGCCTGGGGTTAAGTTCTCCGGTTATCCCGCTGGCCACCGGCTCAAGACAACCCTGGATTGCCGCCAGGTGTTCTTTAATATCATGCGAAACGCGTAAAACATATTCAGACTTAAGCAGGGCCTGCTGCTTTAAGAGAGTATTGGTTTCGGCTAAGATTTCCTCGCGCTCTCTTAACCTCTGGGAGATAGAAGTTGCCATATAGACGGCTATATAGACAGTGCTGATAAAAACAAATGAAACTCCGCTTGCATATATAAAGTTATTATACCGGTTAAGTATAAAGAATTTCCCTAAATCATAGTGCGTGGCTAGACCGGAATACTCCGAGACTACCATCGCGCAGAAAAGTAACACGGCAAAACTTGCCTGTAGAAAAGAAGCCCTCCGGGAAAGTAATATACCGGCAATAATCATATGGAAGATAAAATAAAATATAAAAGGATTTTCCAGGCCTCCGGAGAAATGGATTAGCCCGGATAGGCTGAGTAAATCAAGAGAAATTTGCGCATTAGCTATCCGGTTAACTATCACGAATGATTCTTTTCCTTTGATGCGCGATAAAAAAATGCAAAAGATCAGATTATATATTACTAGGCAAGCGCTTATTGCGTAAAGAAAAAAGACAGGCAGGGAAAGCTTCAAAATCTGGCTGGTAAATAAAACTGTAACATTTACTCCAACTATCGCTATCCATCTTAACCTGATAAGCCAATAGTTTCTTTCTATAAGATCTTTTGCAAGATCAAACTCTTTAGCGATCATCGCCACCCCGCTTGAAAAAACATCCGAGGATGAAAAATCTGTTTTTATCTCTTCCCTAAAAGTTCTTTCACCTTTGAAATTAACTCCTCCGGCTTAAGCGGCTTTTCGCAATAACCATCCACCGGAAGCCAATCCGGGTCTCCCGCTTCTTTTTCAAAGCCTAAACCCGTCTTTTCTTTTATAGCGGTTAACATAAGTATGGGAATATCTTGATGATTTTTGTCATTTTTTAGGTTTCTGGCTACATCAAATCCTTTGTCCACACTTTCCATCATCACATCTAATATAATTAAATCCGGTTTGATCTGCCTTACTCGCTTTAGCCCTTCTTCTCCGCTTTTGGCTATTGCCACTTCATAATTCTTGCTCTCTAAAACTACTTTCATTGCCTCTACAATATCAGGATCATCATCAATAATTAAGATTCTCGCCATAATTTACCCCCTTTTCCCATATTTTTGCTTAGGTTTGCCCCAAGCGTAACTCTAACTCATCGAAAATTTCTTTTTCTTTTATTCCGTTAGTAAAGATATTTATCCATCTTTGACCAGATGCATTATAGCATTGAAAATAAACAGTCATTTTTATATGAGTATTTCGAGGAGCAGTCCTGCTGACGGAATAGTCAACTTTATCTCTGGCATATAGCCAGGCTCCGGCAAGACCACTGCTTATTTCCAAAGGAGGCATTTTAGCGATACGTTTCAATTCCTGCATCGTCATTCTGTCATAACCTGTTAAAATTATTCCTTTTTCTTTATTTTTCAGGGTAATCGTATCACCTTTTTGGACAATCACTTCTATAAGGTTGTTCCACACTTCATCATAAGAATAGGAATATTCCCTTACACTCATTGAGTCATCGCGTTTAACGGTTAAAGCCGCACAGCCATAAAGAAAGAGTGCCAAAAACAGAATAATCGAACTTCCCTTACAAATAAAATTATTGGAAAACATAGCCTGGCTCCTTTGTGCCGCTACTTTGCAGGGAGAGGGGATATATTATATAATCCCCTCTCCCTGGATTTTTATACCTAACTAAAATTGTGTTGTCAGCTGGGCCGCGAACCTATCTTCTTTTTTTATACTGGCCGGCGCATTTGCCGCTCCCCCGTAGAATTCATATTCAAGAACCAGGTATGAACTATTAAAGATATTCCACCTGATTCCCGGCGTAATGGCAAAAGAATGGTTTCTGGATATTTTCGTATCCGGTTCATAGTAGTCAAATCGTAGGAAACCCAACAGTTTATCTTTTTTCAAAGCAGCGTCTAATTCAATATAACCACCCTGGACATGCGAGGATACATTGGCAGAAGCTAGATTAGGATTCGCATCATGATCACCCCAAATGAACTCTCCCCAAAGCAACCAAGGTCGACCACCCAGAGATATATCTTGACTCGGGAAAGGCACGTCAGGGTATTTAAAATGTACACCAAAACGTCGAACGTCTCTGGTATGCTGTGTATAATCAGCGTTAGCTGTTACATTGCGTGTATAAGGAGCAAAAAGATAAGAAGCGCCGAATATAACATCCTTATACTTTGCTTCCACTCGAGAAACAAAATCCTTGCCTTGGTCATTGTCTTTACCGGAATAGTGGTTGACATCTCCACTACCATTAAACACGCCAACGGTAGTCGAAAGATTTAAATCCCTGGCAGGATCAAAGTTATAAGTTGCGGCTAAGCCAACTTGTCTTTCGCGTAATCTCCAGCCGTCGATAGATTGGCCCCTAATCAGCGAAGTATTGGCAGAGGTCCGTCCTCCATAGACATAGCCTTCCTCATCATCGTTGTCCCAACCAAAAGGATAGTGGAAATTACCAATCTTAAGACCTGTCCCACCTGCAAAGGCAAGCGGACCCTTCTCCGTATGCAGATCGATCCAAATATCCTCAGCTTGAGGATGATTTTCATGAATCAGATCATATTCAACATAAGCAGAAACGTTTTCATGCAGAGCAGCATCTAAAAATAATTCAGTCTCATAGAACTGAAACCCCGGAGTCGCGGCATCACCCCTTTGATTCTGACGATAGCGCATCACGATTTCTCCGCCGATATTAATCTTTGATTCCTCCGGTAATCCCACGGCATCCTGCAACTTAAAACTTCCGCTTTTCATTGCCTTATCATACCAGGGTTTAATTTGCTCTTGCAACTTGGCAATCTTGATGTCCTTTTCCTTATCTGTATTTTGCTGCTCTATGAGCTGGCTTTTTAAAACATCCAGCTGTGACTGCAACGATTCAACCTGTTGCTGAACTGCCTCGATCTGCGCCTGCATTTCATTCTGGTCAGCAGCAATAGCCGCCTGAGGGGCTACCAAAAACGAACCTACCATCAAAATCATTATTGTACCAATTATTCGCATTGCTTATCCTCTCCTTTCTAAGAACTTTGGTTACGGGAAGAATGTATTTGTGGCTTCCCATTGTTATTAGTTATAATTATCGCACTTGCGTCGGATATTTTTTTAATCAATGCTAAACCTTTCTCTAAGCCCAGAACAAATACGGCAGTAGAAAGAACATCAGAGGCAATAGCCGAATCAGATATCACGCTTACGCTTAGTATCCCGCTATCTACCGGATATCCTGTCAAAGGATCGATCAGGTGGCCATAAACGCAGCCCCTAATTTCGAAATTCCGCTCATAATTAGCAGAAGTGGAAACCGACTGATTCTTAAGTGTAATACTGGTGATTAGCTCTTGCGGCTGAAACGGATTTCTAATACCAATAGGCTCTGCATCTGCCTGCGGGCAATCCAAATAATAAAGATGGCCTCCGAAATCCAATCTCGCCTTAGCGATGTTTTTATTTTTTAATACCTCGACAGCCCGATCCAGCGCATACCCTTTACCTACCGCACCCAGATCAATCTTAAGCTGAGGGCTTTTAAAAAAGATACTCCTGTTATTTTCATCGAGAATAACCTTCTGATAACCAATACCGCCTAACAAAGCGCGGATTGCCTCATCCAGCGGCAAGGGTCCCTCTTTTTTTGCGCTGCGCCAGAGATCCATCAAAGGCGCAATTGTTATATCAAAAGCCCCGCCGGATTCCTGTGAAAACCGCAGGCAATCCCTGATCAAAAAGAACAACTCTTCATCAATGGTCTGAGGGTAGCTGCAGGCAGATTTATTAATTCTATAAACCTGGCTGTCATCTCTAAACCTGCTTAAAAGTTTTTCGATGCGCCGCACTTGGGCAAAAGCCTCTTCTATACCCTCTTCTAACAATACTGCATCCTGTCCCTCTGCTTCTATACGGCAGAATGTATTCATCAGGAAACGCATCCTAGAACCTGAAAAAGGTTTATTTTCGGTACAACTCTGCATAGGTAAATACCAGCTTTCTGATTCCATCAGTCATCTGACGGGAAGATATCGTTGCCCCCCCGATCCCCTTGATGTCTTTTTTAAGCTTAATCGGATCAACAGTAGACTTCCCTATATATTGATCTAAGAACTTGCGCTCTCTAACCGGCCGCCCCCTTCTTTCGGTAAGCTCCAAAACCACCAAGTCTTTAATGCTGCCTTCTGCATCAAATGATAGCATGTACTTAATCGGCCCCCATTTGCCCTTAACTGTATCTACTACCGCCGCCCCGCTCGCAGAGGTATAAAAATGCATATCCTTACCGAATTCAGGGTCCAGATCAACCCCCGCCTTCTCCTGAATCAGCTTCTTCTGCTCTGCAGTCAATACCTTAATCTCTTCTTTTATATCGGTCGCCCCGGGCAAAACGATTTGTACCGCCTCATCAACGCTGCAAAATATTTCGGCATAAACTTCAGAGATAAATTTTAGGTTAAATCTATGCTTGCCAGCCATTCCTGTAATTACCCCTTGCATTAATTCAAAGGGGAGTATGAAGACAAAAGCCGCCAGGCTTATACTTGCTACCAGTGTCTTTCTAAAAATCCTCATCTTTTAAATCCTCCTTTTTATTGTTTACATTTCCTAAAGAATACATTACTGACCACCAACAAAAATATGATTAAAAAGCAGGTTGCAAGAAGAAAACCTGAAAGCCATAATTGCCAGCAAAAAATTCCCGGGGCAAAACGAATAAGCCACATCGAACCAATATCGGAAACTATTAAAATAAACGGCACTACTGCGACAACGCTCTTGATTTTTTCTGAATAGTCTGTACCTAAGAGAAGGGTTAAAACCGCAAAGCCAAAAGTAAAAGCAAACCAAGAAATATATTTACCCGTATGCTCTACCAGTTCTGCAAATTCAAAAGTCCCATATGCCTGCTGGATATTGCATACTTGCATTTGGGTATCTATCCAAATATTTAAAAGTAACGGTATATAACTTAACCCTAGCACACACATAAAACTCACCACAAACAATCTTGTACTCTTGGAAAAGCAGAACTGTTGATTAACGTTCATTATTCATTCCTCCTTTTTAAAGATCATAATTTATATTTTTTAATTGACTATAGCTAAACACCGGACCGTCTTTACAGATATAAAGGTTGCCGATATTGCATCTTCCGCATTTACCCAATCCGCATTTCATTTTCATTTCTAATGTCGTAATTATCGCTTCCGGGCAAAATCCTAATTTTAAAAGCACGGGTAGAGTAAATTTAATCATGATCGGCGGGCCGCAAACGATCGCTACACTGCCCTGACAGGTAGGCTTAAGCTGCTCAAGAATCTTAGGCACCACCCCGACCATACAGGTCCAGTTTTCCTCATTACAATCAACCGTAAGATGAAGCTGTGTGTTTTTGGCACCTCTCCAGGCTTCGTACTCGCTCTTAAAAACCAAATCTTTTGAACTCCTTGCGCCATTGACAATGGTAATCTCTTTAAAATCGCCCCGCTTATCCAGGCAATAATTAATCAAAGAGCGTAAAGGCGCCAACCCAATCCCTCCGGCTACGAATAAAAGATGCTTATTTTTTAAATCATCGATAGGAAAGCCATTGCCGTAAGGCCCCCTAATCCCTACTGTGTCTCCAATATTTAATTCATGCAGGGCCTGCGAAACTTTACCCATTCTTTTTACGCTGCATTCCAGGCCGGATTTACGCGTAGGCGAATTGGATATGCAAAATGGCGCTTCACCTTCACCGAACACCGAAAACTCCACGAATTGCCCGGGTTTATAATCAAAAGATTCCTCGATAGCTTGATCTTTAAATTTTAATTTAAAAGTCTTGATGTCAGAGGTCTCCTCTTTAATTTCAATGATCTGCGCTAAATTTGGTAGATATATGTTCTGGCTCATGCTTAGACTAAAGGTGCCTTATCCACAACTTCTGCAATATTCATCTTTACCGGGCAGAAGCGGATACACCGTCCGCAACCGACACAAAGATTCTCCTGGAAGTTCTTTTTAAAATAATCGAATTTATGAAATACTCTTTGCCGGTAACGCTCTTTCCTGGCGGCACGGGGATTGGTTCCTGAAGCTTCCAGGGTAAAATCGCAAAAAGCGCATCCGTCATAACACCGCAGCTTCTTACGTTTTTCATCCACCAGGTCAAAACAGTGGCAGGTTGGACAAAGAAAGGTACAGACGCCGCAACTGATACAAGACTTAGAAACTTTCTCCCAATATTCGCTTTCAAAAATATTATCCAGGTTTTCAGAAACTTTAATCCTAAAATTAAGCGACCCTTCTCTTCGCTTTTTATCCGATCCCCATAGTTTTACTTCTTCCTGGTTTAAATTTCGGCCTAGACTTTCAAAAATACCCTTTGCTCTCTCGGTAATTATCTCAATGATAAATTCATTTCCTACAGGAGAGATCAAAGCATCCAAACCGCGGCTGCTTTCGGGTGAACCCCCGACTGATGTACAAAAACAGTTTTTATCCGGCTTCAAACAACTTAAACCCACCAGGATCGTTCTGGCGCGGTTATTCAAATAAAACTTATCTTGATCTTCCCCGGCATTAAAAACCTTATCCAGCAAGCTAAGACCGATTGCTTCACAAGGCCGCACTCCGATAATTATCCTTTTATTCCCGGGTAGCGGTAACTCCTCTAAAGCCTCCTGGCCGTTTTCATACCGCCCTTTAAAAAGATACTCCGAGGGGCTTAGGAAAAACTTCTTCACCGGTTCCGTAGTAAAACCCTCTCCCCAATGCAAATCTTTCAAATCAGTTATCGATTCATAAAATATGCCTTTATGCGATAATTCTTTAGGGCCGATAATCTCAAAATCATTCAATAGAGAGATTAATATTTTAGTTAAATCTTCTTTAGTAGTTATCTTTAGCATGCATCCTTTGCCCATTATTTAATAAAATCATCCGGATCTTTCTTATCAAAACAAGCAAAAAGCGGCTTGGCTTCAGCACTTAATCCTGCCTGGTAAGAAAAAAGCTCCTGGACATCTTTCTGAATCTTTTTATTTATATCTCTTAAAGGAATACCCACCGGACAGGCCCTTTCGCATTCACCGCAATCAATGCACCTGCCGGCCAAATGCATCGCCCGGGTAACGTTCCAGGATAAGTTCCCCTCTAGATTGGTGCCCTTAGAAAACCAAGCCGGCTGGGTTTGTTCAGCTACGCATTTGGGGCAATAACACATCGGACATACCTGCCGGCAAGCATAACAGCGAATACAACGAGAAAATTCTTCCTGCCAGAATTTAAGCCGCTCCGAAATTGCCTTAGCCTCCATTTTACGGATCGGTTCATATTCGTCATAATCATCCGGGGTTTTTCTTTTTTCCCCCTTATCCTTAATTACACAATCAGCTATGGAAAGTTTTGCCGACGGACAACCTTTGCATTTTTGTGCGAAATTAATCTCCTGATTCTGCGTATCGTATTTAAGCCTTTTTTCATCAATTACCCCGTGGCATTCCATCTCGATAATAAACAGGTTCTCCCGCTTTAACTGGTTTTCCTGAAGCAAGACTACGATTGACCTTAAATCACAGTCTTTAGCGACAATACCTATCTTTTTTCCGGGGTAATCTTTTAAGTAGCCTGAAAGATTATAAACGCAGTAGGCATCCCAAATTAACAACTCGGCATCCTTTTCATTCTCTACAAAACAGGGTATTACGGATACCCCGTCAGCAGCCCTTTGGTAGCCGATCACCAGCTCTACCTGTTTATTCTTCAACAGCTCTCTTACTTTGGCTTTCAATTCGTCGACCATACTTAAGTTGCCTTAAACCTCAGCGCTATGGGTTTGCCGATCAACAAGCCTGTTCGGGCCTGCCGACTTTATTTCATCTACAAGTTCCCTGACTACCTTAGCCCATTTATCGCCTTCAGAAGCAGATACCCAGGACATCTGGAACCGGCGGGGATCAATTCCCGTATACTCCAATAACTTTTTAAGTACCGCAAACCGGCGGCGGGCATAAAAATTTCCCTCTGAATAGTGGCAATCATTAATATGGCAGCCGGAGATCAATACACCATCTGCGCCTTTCATCAGGCATTTTATGACAAAGAGAGGATTCATCCGGCCTGAACAGGGAACTCTGATAATCCGCACATTTGGCGGATATTCCATCCGGGATGTGCCGGCTAAATCTGCCCCCGCATAGCTGCACCAATTGCACAAAAAAGCCACAATCTTAGGCTCCCAATTCTTTTTTTCTGTCATAGCGCTTCTATCTCTTCCATGATCTGCCGGTTAGAAAATCCTTCCAAATCTATCGCTGACATACGGCACACCGCCGTGCAATTGCCACAGCCGGCGCAGACTCCTTCGATAACTTTGGCCACAATTCTTTTCCTTTTAAGCTGCCTGTCTTCTATTTCTTCAGGCTCGATGGCATTAAAAGGACAGGCCTTAATGCAGGCCTGACAGCTGGAACAGAGTTTATTATCTACCTTGGCGATCAGAGGCTCTCTTTCTAATTTGTCCTGAATCAAAAGACCCAAGGCCTTGACCGAAGCGGCAGAAGCGGTAGCCACGGTATCCGGGATATCTTTGGGAGATTGACAGGCGCCGGTAAGAAAAACTCCGCTGGTGATCGTCTCCACCGGAGCCAGTTTTGGGTGCGCCTCTGTATACAGGTTATTTTTGTCGTAAGGAATATGCAGCATCTGGGCAAGCTTTACCGCTTCCTCCTGCGCCACCAGCCCGGTTGCCAACACCACTAAATCCGCTTTGATCTCGATCTG
>Ga0210019_1004425_pt1 | contig 12216 bp, 10 predicted proteins | sample CryGeyCG2114_020_2_FD_183969 | JGI IMG/M metagenome (GOLD analysis project Ga0210019, IMG submission 183969) | Groundwater microbial communities from aquifer - Crystal Geyser CG11_big_fil_rev_8/21/14_0.20 (SPAdes) (version 2) | ecosystem: Environmental > Aquatic > Deep subsurface > Groundwater ...
AAAAAACTAATTTTTTGCTTAATTTATACTATTTTAACACATTTTAAATATTGACGCAAATAATATGTATGGTAGAATAAATTGTGAGATCTCTCGCCGCCGCCAAAAGGCAACGGACTCGAGACAAGCTAAAAAATCATGCAAAATCTTGATCAAATTAAACGCGATGCCGGCTACTTAAATATTAAAAAGCCAAAAAGCAAATTCCTACGATTTATCAAAGTAGCTTTTTTTGTTTTGCTTGTAATTTTTATAATATCATCTAGCTTTTCGTATAAAGTAATTTTCTCGCAAGATTCTATATTAAAAGGCATTGGCCAATTGCCGATTATAAAACAAGTAAGGCAAATAATCGGACTGGACGGAAAAATATTAGGGGAAGATGACGACAGAACAAACTTTTTAATTTTAGGACAAGGCGGAGTTGGACATGAAGGACCATACTTAACTGACACAATTATTTTTGGTTCTATAAAACCAAGCACTGGGCAAGTTACAATGATTTCAATACCACGCGATTTTTTAGTTGAAATCCCAGAAAAAGGTTGGTATAAAATCAACGCGGTTAATGCTTTTGGTCAAACTGGCAATTATAAAGGTGGCGGATCTAAACTAGTGGCTGATATTGTTTCTAATATCTTTGATATGCCAATTCATTACTGGTTCCGTGTTGATTTTGACGCGTTTAAAGAAATTATTGACAAAGTTGGCGGTGTTGAAGTTTGTGTGGACAAATCTTTTACAGACTCACTTTATCCAACAGATAATTTTGATTATCAAACCTTGACTTTTACTGCTGGATGTCAAGCAATGGATGGGGACATGGCTCTTAAATTTTCTCGCTCACGACATGGAAACAATGGGGAAGGTTCAGATTTTGCAAGAGCGGCTCGTCAACAAAAAGTAATTTTGGCTATCAAAGACAAAATTTTTGATTGGAAAACTGTTTTTAATCCTAATTTAATTTATTCGCTTTTGGAAATGTCAGAAAAAAATGTCCAAACCAATGTTAAAAAATCAGAAATTATAAATTTTATGGATATTGCGAGCAAAGTGGTTGACAATGAAATAAAACGTCGTGTTTTAGATAATTCTCCGTCTGGATTATTAAAAGCTGAATTTACAGAACAGGGCGCCTATGTTCTTGTCCCTCGCGTTAATGATTATTCTGAATTGCGAAATTTAGCTCAAAATATTTTCATTCTATCTGAACAACCGCAAAATCAAGAACAACAAATTAAAGTTATCATTCTGAATGGCACAAAAACAGAAGGTCTTGCGCGCGACACAGCAGGATTGTTTTCATCTTTAAGTTATGAAATTTTAAACACAGCAAATTCCCCGCGCCAAGATTATGAAAAAACTGTTATTTATGACTTAACAAATGGCAATCAAGAAAAAAAAGACGCGCTTAAAATTTTAAAACAAGCTTTACACGCAAATGCAACCAAAGAATTACCAGAATTTTTAAATAATCAAGAAATAGAAAATTTAGACAAAGCAGATTTTATTATAGTTATAGGATCTCAAGTATGCTTAAATGGATCTTGCGATGACATATGAAGCAAGTAGCAATTATCGGACGGGTTAATGTTGGCAAATCAACTTTATTTAATAAATTGATTGAACAACAAAAAGCCTTAATCTCAAACATACCAGGCACTACCCGCGACCTGAATTTTGGGATTTGCGATTGGCAAGGCAAAAAATTTGAAGTTGCGGACACGGGAGGTCTTTTTGAGACAAATAACAAAAAAAATATAATAAATATTCAAGTTGAAAAAAAGGCAAGAGAAATTATAAAAAAAACAAATTTGATTTTATTTTTAGTTGATGCCAAAGATGGTGTTTTAAAAGATGACAGGCTAATAGCGCAATTATTAAAAAAATCACAAAAACCTTTTTTATTAGTCGCGAATAAAATTGATAAACAAAAATCTTTTAAACCAGAAGAATTTAAAAAACTTGGTTTAGGCGAAGTTATTGGCATTGCTGCAGTAAGCGGAGCTGGTGTTGGAGATTTATTAGATAAAGTTATTAAAAAATTGCAAAGCTGTCATCCCGAATTTATTTCGGGATCAAAAAATAAAAAAAACTCTACAAACTATAAAATCCTGAAACAAGTTCAGGATGACAAAAAAACAAGGGATGACATCCCAAATTTATTTCGGGATCAGGATGACATTGTAAAAGTCAGCATTGTAAAAGTCAGCATTATTGGCAAACCAAATGTTGGTAAATCTTCACTTCTAAATCAAATTCTAGGCGAGGACAGAGTAATTGTCTCGCCTATTCCGCACACAACACGCGAACCGCAAGATACACTTTTAGAATATGAAAATAATATAATTAAACTTGTTGACACAGCAGGCATCCGCCGCAAAACAAAAGTTAAGGCCAAATCCCTTGAAAGCGCCGGTATCGCGATGAGCATTAAAGCTCTTAAAAAATCTGACATTGTTTTGTTTGTCTTAGACATGTCAGAGCCTCTGTCAAGCCAAGATGCGCAATTAGCAGGTTTAATTATTGATTCTGGTGTAAGTATAATTTTTGTTGCTAATAAATATGATCTTCTTGAAATTGATGAAAATTCAAGCAAAAAATTAACTGCTTACATTCAAAAATATCTTCCTTTTATGGAATGGTCGCCAATTATTTTTACATCTGCCCTGTCTGGTAAAAATACGCATAAAATACTAAAATTAATTATGGACATAAAAGCAGCTCGGGAAAAAGAAATTGATAAACAAGAATTAAATAATTTTATAAATAATTTAATGAAAAAAATGCCTCCTCCGCGGCAACCACGCAAGTTTGGCTCGCAAAACAAAACACGCGCTTTTATTTCTAAAACTATACAAAAAGACACTAACCCGCCAATATTTGAAATCAATGTTACTAATTTAGCTAAAATTCCGGAAAGTTATTTAAGATATTTAGAAAATAATTTACGGAAAAAATTTAAATTTGAAGGAACGCCAATAAAAATTGTTGTTCAGAGAGAAAAAAGATAGCATTGTTTAAAAATTTTAAATTTTTAATTTTAAATTTTAAAACAAATAATTAATTCTTTTATGTTTCTAATTGCGGGACTCGGTAATCCGGGCTTAAAATACAAAAAAACAAGACATAACACTGGCTTTCAAGCTGTGGATTTTTTGGCTGGAAAAAATAAATTTAATAAAAATAAAAAACTACAATCAGAAATTTTAGAAACTGAAATAAATAATACGAGCTTAACAACCAAAATTATTTTAGCCAAACCGCAAACTTTTATGAATAATTCTGGTAAGGCTGTAAAAGCTTTAGCAGATTATTATAAAATAAAAAATAATAATATAATTATAATTTATGATGAATTAGACTTGCCTTTTGGCAAGATTCGCGTGCGAAATAGAGGATCCTCAGCCGGGCATAATGGAATCAAATCTATTATTCAGCACTTAAATACAGAAGATTTTTTACGAATCAGAATCGGCATAGCTAATAAATTTAGAGAAAAAATATTAAGTGAAATTTTTGTCTTAAAAAAATTTTCCAGAGATGAATATAAAGAATTACAAAATAAAATTCTGCCAGAAGTAGTTGGTAAGATTAAAGAAATAATTAAATAATTTACTGAATTAACCCTCACTTACTCACAAGCGCGGGTTTTTTATCTGCATTTTACCCTGCCAAGCGCAAGGGTGCTTATGAAAAAAATCACAATACCCTTGACTTTAGGCTACTTGATCCGGCTAGGAGGGATGCCTTCACTTTGGCCGCTTGAACAGGGAAAAATAAAGACAAATTTACCCTGTCAAATAAAAAATCCTCCCTATTTTTTCTCCAAAAAAATTGATTGTTCAATACAATAATCCTATCATAGTTTTTTAATTTTGTCAACCTCTGATATACTATAAATAAACCCCATCCCCAGCCCTTCCCCTAGGCAGGGGAAGGGAGTCAGAAAATTAAGTTTCCTCTCCTGACTAGGAGAGGGTGAGGTTTTTTATGTCAGACAACAAAAAATATTATTTTGCTTTTTCTTTAGTTGAAAATTTGGGACCAATTAGTTTTCAGAAAATTAAAAAATATTTTCCTGATTTAAAATTTGCTTGGCAAGCATCTGGCAGCGAGTTAATAAAAGCTGGGGTAACAGACAAAGTAGTTTCTGAAATAATTGATATAAAAAACAAAATAAATCTGGAACAAGAACTAGAAAAAATATTTAAGCAAAATATAAATATAATAACTCTGGAAGATAAGGAATATCCTGGACTTTTGCGAGAAATATCTAATCCGCCTTTTTTGCTTTATTATCAAGGTAAATTAGAAGATCCCCGCGACAAATACAGTCTGGCTGTGGTTGGCACCAGAAAAATCTCATCTTATGGAAAATTAGTTACAGAAAAGCTTGTTCGTGATTTAACAAATAATAATATAACTATTATCTCTGGTTTGGCTTTGGGCGTTGATGCCGCGGCGCACGAGTCTTGTTTAAATAATCATGGCAGAACAATCGCAGTGCTCGGATCAGGCATTGATCGCCAAGTTTTTTATCCGCAAGATAACTGGCGGTTAGGACAAAAAATTGTTAATCAAGATGGTCTGATTATTTCAGAATATCCTCCTTTAGCAAAAGCTCAAAGACACCTTTTTCCTCAACGAAACAGAATTGTAGCGGGTTTAGGACTTGGCACTTTAGTTACTGAAGCGCCTATTAAATCAGGCGCCTTATTAACTGCCAAACTAGCTCTAGAACAAAATCGGGAAGTCTTTGCTGTTCCAGGTCAAATTTATTCAATTAATTCAACTGGAACTCATAATTTAATAAAATTAGGAGCCAAACTAGTTGACTGCGCAGATGATATTTTTAATGAATTAAATCTGCCTGAATCTAAAATGCCAGAATTAATTTGTAACTCTGCAACTACGGCTACTGAAAAACTTATTTCTGAATATTTATTAATCAATCCAATGCTAGTTGATGAACTTATACGGGAGACAAAACTTGACAGCTCAACTATAAATAGTACACTAACCTTAATGGAAATATCTGGAAAGATAAAAAATTTAGATGGAATAATACATTTAGTGAAATAACAAAAATCAAAAACCAAATCATAAACAAATTCAAAATGATAAATTATAAAAAATTTAAAAATTATAATTTGTTTGATATTTGTGATTTGTTATTTGATATTTAATAATCTTATGCCTCAAAATAAATCATTAGTTATTGTAGAATCTCCTACAAAAGCAAAAACAATCTCCCGTTTTTTAGGAGATGATTTTATAGTTCTTTCATCTTATGGACATATTCGCGATTTGCCAAAAAAAGAAATGGGAATTGATATTGAAAATAATTTTGAACCAAAATATGTTATCCCGATCAAAGCCAAAAAAAATGTTGAGGAAATAAAAAAGCAAACAAGCAAAACAAATATCATATATTTTGCCACTGACGCGGACCGCGAAGGTGAAGCCATTGCTTGGCATTTGCAGTACATTTTAGATAAAGCAGACAATAATAAAAAAAATAAATATAACAGAATTATTTTTCATGAAATAACAGAATATGCTGTTAAAGAAGCTTTGCAAAAATCAAGAAAAATTAATTTAGATCTTGTTGACGCGCAACAAGCAAGGCGCGTTTTAGACCGCCTAGTTGGTTATGAACTCTCGCCTTTTTTATGGAAAAAAGTTGCCAAAGGATTATCTGCCGGGCGGGTTCAATCTGTGGCAGTAAGATTAATTGTTGAACGAGAACAGGAAATTAAAAAATTCAAACCGCAAGAATATTGGAGTCTAGATGCTCATTTATATCCTGAAAAAAAATTAGAAGATATTTTTATCGCAAAATTACATAAAATAGATAATAAAATTTTAGATAAATTTTATATAACTAATAAAAAACAAGCTCAAGAAATTGAATCAAAAATAAAACAAAACGAATTTATAGTTGATAATATAGATAAGAAAAAAAGTACAAAAAATCCTGTAGCTCCGTTTACAACATCTACTTTACAGCAAGAAGCTGTTAAAAAACTTGGCTTTTCAGCCAAACAAACAATGATGATCGCCCAACAGCTTTATGAAGGCATAGAAACAAAAAATAAAGAACAAACAGGTTTAATAACCTATATGCGTACTGATTCTGTTAATCTGTCAGATAAATTTATTACAGAAACGCGCGATATGATTGAAAAGAATTTTGGCAAAAACTACATTCCAACTAAACAAAATATTTATCAAACAAAATCAAAACTAGCGCAAGAAGCGCATGAAGCTGTCCGGCCAACAGACGCTAATTTAAAACCAGAAGATATTAAAAAAGATTTGAATTCAAATCAGTTTAAACTTTACACACTGATTTGGCAAAGAGCTGTGGCATCTCAAATGTCACCAGCAATTTTTGACGCAACTTCAATTGATATACAAAACCAACAATATATTTTCCGCGCTACTGGCAGTATTTTAATTTTTCCTGGTTTTTTAAAAGTGTATAATAATACAAATAAAGACAACCTCTTGCCAAAACTTGAAAAAAAACAAAAATTAAATCTGAAAAAACTTGAAAGTTTGCAACATTTTACAGAACCGCCTAACCGTTACACTGACGCGAGTTTAGTTAAAAAAATGGAAGAACTTGGCATTGGCAGACCTTCAACTTATTCACCAACTATCTCAACTATAATCAATCGCGGATATGTAAAACGGGACGGAAAAAAATTTGCTCCGCAAGATATTGCCTTTGTGGTCAACAAACTTTTAGTTGAACATTTTCCTGAAATTGTAGATTATGAATTTACCGCTAAAATGGAAGATGAATTTGATGACATTGCGCAAGGCAAACTTAAATGGCAACCATTAATTAAAAAATTTTATATGCCTTTTAAAAACAACCTCAAAACAAAAGAAAAAGAAATCAATAAATCTGATTTAATTGATGAAAAATCAGATGAAATTTGTGAAAAATGCAACGCGCCAATGATTGTCAAAATCGGGCGTTACGGCAAATTTTTAGCTTGCAGCGGATTCCCAAAATGCCGCAACATTAAAAATCTGCCAAAAAATGAAACCCAAGCCCATTTGACAAGCTCAGGGCAAGCAGAACAGGAATTAAATCCTGACGGAGAAAAATGCCCTGAATGCGGCAAAGATTTGGTTGTTAAACAAAGCCGCTATGGAAAATTTTTAGCTTGTTCGGGCTATCCTGATTGCAAACATATAAAAAATAATTTTTCAACCGGAGTGCAATGCCCGCAATGCGAAAAAGGCAATGTTATGACGCGCCGTACCCGTTCTAAAAAAATATTTTATGGGTGCAGTGAATACCCAAACTGTAATTTTGCTGTTTGGCAAAAACCAATTCAAGATCCTGACAAAAAAGGTCAGGGTAAAAAATGCCCAACCTGCGGTTCGCTTTTAGTTGAAGCTGGAAAAGATAAAATTAAATGCTCTAATAAAGAATGTAAATACATTCTATGACCATAGACAGAATTATTGAAACAATTAAAAAAAATAATCCTGACGCTAACACAGAACAAATACAGCGGGCTTATGATTTTGCTGAAAAAGCGCATAGTGGACAAACCCGACTAACTGGCGAAGAATATATTCAGCACGCTTTGGAAACCGCATATAAATTGGCTACCATAAATTTAGACATAGATACAATTACAGCTGGAATTTTACATGATGTGCCAGAAGACACAGACAAAACAGTAAAAGATTTGGAACAAGAATTTGGCAAAGAAATCGCGAATTTAGTTGAAGGAATTACTAAACTAGGAAGCATAAAATATCGCGGCTTGGAAAGATACGCTGAAAACTTGCGTAAAATGTTTATTGCAATAGCAGAAGATGTGCGAGTTGTTTTTATTAAATTCGCGGACAGAATTCATAATCTAAAAACTCTATATGCTCTGCCGCCGGTTAAACAGCAAAGAATTGCCAGAGAAAGTCTTGATATTTACGCGCCAATTGCTGGTAGACTTGGTATGGAAGAATTTAAAGGCGAACTTGAAGATTTGTCTTTCCCATATGTTTTGCCAGAACAATATGAATGGATTCAAAAAATATCAAAGAAAAAATATGAAGAACAAAAAAGATTTGCGGAAAAAGTTAAAAAAATAATAAAAAAAGAATTTGAAAAAAAATCTGATGTGAATGATTTTACAATTGAAGGACGCGCTAAAAGATATTATTCTCTTTACCAAAAAATATTGCGTAAAGATATGGATATTAATAAAGTATATGACATTGTTGCATTGCGCGTTATTGTTAAAGACATTGACAACTGCTATAGAATTCTTGGTTATATACATCAAATTTGGAAACCAATGAAGGGTCGCATAAAAGATTATATTTCCCAACCTAAACCAAATGGTTATCAATCATTACACACAACTGTTTTTGGACCAGAAGGCAGAATCACAGAATTTCAAATTCGCACGCAAAATATGCATGACGAAGCTGAATGGGGAATTGCCGCGCATTGGGCATATAAAAACATAAGCAAAGAAATTAAAATATCAAAAGAAAAAATAAAATGGATTAAAGAATTATTACTTGAACAAAAAAAAGAAACCTCAAACAAAGAATACCTTGATAGCTTAAAGTTAGATTTTTTCAAAAACAGAATTTTTGTTTTTACGCCAAAAGGCGATGTGATTGACTTGCCTGAAAATGCCACGCCAGTTGATTTTGCTTATCATATTCATTCAGATTTAGGCAATAAATGCGTAAGCGCTAAAATTAATGAAAAAAAAGCTAATTTAAATGCTTCTTTGCAAAATGGCGATATGGTTGAAATTTTAATTGACAAAAAAAGAAAAGGACCATCAGAAGAATGGCTATCTTTTGTTCAAACGCATTTGGCAAAAGACAAGATAAAAAATTACATTCGCCGCCAGAAAAAAATAAATATTTTTAGTTTTTTTGAAAAATAAAATAATTCGTTCAAGACCTTTTTGTTGTCATCCCGACATCCCTTTTTGTCATCCCGACATCCCTTTTTGTCATCCCGACATCCCTTTTTGTCATCCCGACGAAAGTCGGGATCCAGATTCTTATAATTAAATTCTGGATCCCGTGTCACCCGCCCGAACGACTGCCGTCGTCCAGTCGGGCGGGAGCACGGGATGACAAAAGATAAAACACTGGATGACAATTACAAAAATTCTAATTTTTATTTTGCTATTTTCTCAATCAAAGCCTTTAGTTCTTCTTCTGAATAAAATTCAATTTCTATTACTCCGCCTTGCCTGCCTCTTTCACGAATTTTAACTCTGGTACCTAACTCTCTCTGCATATTATTTTCCCATTCTGTAATCTGGGGATCTTTTTTTATTCTTCTTTCATAATTTTTAACTTTTACTTTGCGCACTTCTCTTTCAACATCAGCTACTGTCTGGCCAGTTTGAACCGCTTTATTGTAAATCTGTTTCTGCTTGCCTTGATCTTTTAATTCAAGCATAATTTTAGCCTGACTCAAATTAATTTTTCCACTCACAATACCATTTTGCACTTCTGTTGGCAAAGACAATAAACGGATAAAATTACTAAACTGGGGGCGTGAAATACCCAGCCGTTTAGCTGCTTCCTCATGTATCAAACCAAATTCATCTGTTAGTTTGCGATAACTAAAAGCTTTTTCAATTGGATTTAAATCATGTCGTTGAATATTTTCAATCAAAGATAATTCTAATTTTTCCAAATCTTTTACTGTGCGAACAATAACTGGCACAGTTGCTAAATCAGCCATTTTAGCGGCGCGCAATCGTCTTTCGCCAGCTACCAACTCATAACCTCCTCCTAGAACATTTGTAACTATTAACGGCTGAATTATGCCGTGTGTTCTGATTGATTCAGTTAATTCTCTCATAGCGCTTTCTTTAAATTCTTTTCTTGGCTGGTGTGGATTTGTTTTTATTTTATGCGGATCCAAATAAACCACCCTACCTGACTGGCTGCCGGTTTTTTGAGGAAAATATGGCGTCTTTAAATTCCCGCTGATTTTCTGGTCAGTTGGATGACCAGAAATAAGAGAGGAAAGACCGCGACCTAAAGATTTATTATTCATATAAAATCTCCCTTGCTAATCTTGAATAAGCTTTTGCTCCAATCCCCTGCGGATCAAAATGCAAAATTGATTTTCCAAATGACGGAGCTTCTGCTAATTTTGAATTGCGCGGAATAACTGTGCGAAAAATTTTATGCGGAAAATATCTGTATAATTCATCAAAAACCTCGCGCGTTAATTTACTTCGTTCATCATACATTGTCATTACCGCGCCTAAAATATTAATATCTGATTTTATATGTTCTTTAATTAAATTAACTGTATTTAATAATTGTCCCAAACCTTCTAAGGCATAATATTCGCATTGCACAGGAATTAAAACCTCGTTTGACGCAACCAAACCATTGATTGTAAGCAACCCTAAAGATGGCGGCGAATCTATTATAATATAATCAAAATCATATTTTAAATCTGCTAATTCATTATGCAGTCTGAATTCTCTTTCCGGATGCCCAGCCAATTCAATATTTGCTCCTGCTAAATTTTGACTTGACGGCACTATATTTAAATTTGGAATATTTGTTGCTTGCTTTACATCATACATTGAATTCGGTCCCATTAAAACTTCATACAAACCAAAAGGGACATTGTTGTAATCAATGCCCATACCAGAAGTAGCGTTAGCTTGCGGATCAAGATCAACCAGCAAAACTCTTTTGCCTAAATGCGCCAGATAGCTGGCAAGATTAACAGCTGTTGTTGTCTTGCCAACTCCGCCTTTTTGATTCATTATGGAAATTATTCTTGCCATATATTTATTATAGCAAATTTGTCATCCCGACGAAAGTCGGGATCTATCAAACTAAAAACCGAAAAACTTACACCACCTCCTCCGCCTTTGGCGGAGGAGAAACACTTAAATTATCACATCCAAACCGCCAAACTAAAAACCGTTGATAAAAAATATACCAACGGTTTTTAATTAGCCGGAAACGGCTAATCCACTATTTAACAATTATCTTTCTCTTAAATATATAGGTCCAGGTTATTTTTTCTTTTTCACTGCTACTTTTTTTGCTTTAGGTTTAATCGCGGTTTTTTCAGCTTTTTCAATTTTTTCAGATTTTGCTGTTTTTTTAACTGCTGGTGGAGACAATAATTCAATAATTTTGTCTAATTTAGCATTTAAATCATCAAATTTCTGTTTAAATTCATTAAATTTTGGACCTTGATTATTGCGATTGCCGCGACCAGAATCTTTGCCTCTATGAGCGCCAAAACAATCATCACAATAAACAGATTTATCGCTAGTTGGTTTAAAAGGCACTTGGCAAGTATTGCCGCATTCAGCGCAAATAGCTTCATGCATTTCAGGTCTGTCAGAACCTCTGGCGTTAAAATTCCTGTTATTTGATCTTCTAAAATTGTCTTTTCTATCCCCTTTTCCTCCAAAACAATCATTGCAATAAACTGGTTTACTGCTAGTTGGTTTAAAAGGCACTTGGCAAGTATTGCCGCATTCAGCGCAAATAGCTTCATGCATTTCAGGTCTGTCAGAACCCCTATTGCTAAAACTTCTTCCGCTTGATCTTCTGTCGTCCCTGCTTCTGCTTGAACGATTACCACGATTAAAATTTCCCATAAATTTATGTTTAGTTAATAATAATTAAAGTCTACATCTTTAATATATAAATGTCAAGTTGAATAAAAAAACCCTTTCTAAATAAACAGAAAGGGGGGCGGTTCATTTGAGTTGAAATTGAAATTTTTTGTTTTTGCCAAGATAACAAAAAGATATATATATTTTTTGGTTATCTATTTCTACCTCGGCTTTTAATTTTTCGTTAATGGCTGAAAAAATCAAAGGGGTTTTTGCCTCTTTTATATCCAATTTGACATTTTTTCCATCTTGCTTTGCAAGATATTTCAATGTCACAAACTGGTTTGAGTTAATTTCTGTTGCAATGGCTTGCAACTTGCCGTCAACCAACTCAAATTTATCACCAACATTTATTTTATTTTGCGCCAAGACCATAATCGGCGCAAAAAGCAAACAAAAAAATATTAAACTTTTTTCCATTTTTTCCTCCTATAATTTATTTTCTTTAACTTACCACAATAAACAAAAAAGTCAAATTTTGAATTGACTAAACCATTATTTTTGTTTTATAATAAATTTAAATGTTTTTTAAATAGCTATTTTGATT
>Ga0210019_1004426_pt1 | contig 12213 bp, 15 predicted proteins | sample CryGeyCG2114_020_2_FD_183969 | JGI IMG/M metagenome (GOLD analysis project Ga0210019, IMG submission 183969) | Groundwater microbial communities from aquifer - Crystal Geyser CG11_big_fil_rev_8/21/14_0.20 (SPAdes) (version 2) | ecosystem: Environmental > Aquatic > Deep subsurface > Groundwater ...
TCAAGTAAGTTTATTATACTCGATAACGAGAAAGAAGACAAAACCAAATTACTTACATAACTGATGTTTGTCTTAGGGATAGTAACAAATAAGAAGGAATAGAGAACAAACCATACCAGCTCGATAGGACAACCCTTTATTCCAATAGGAAGCAAGAAACATTGCAAATAAAGAGAAGATAAATACACGTAGGAAATGCTTCATTCAATTATTGTAACGAAATATGACTATTTTCTTCCCGGGAAGAAGCATGTATTAAAACAGGCAGTCTTCTGAGCTCCTACGGGTTTTGTCTCACAACGTTTAGCACAATTTTTTATTTTAGAGTCATACTTGCACGTCTTTATACATTGCTGTGTTTGCTTACTGCTAGGGTCAAAACCGGCGCTATTACACCCAGCTATACACTTCGGATCGCCTTTTTCTGAGGCCCGAGAGTTTATGGCATTTTTCTGAGAAGAGGTTTGAACCATCACTATTGCCAACAAGGCGAACACCACAACCAACGCCCCAACGAAGAGAGCTGTTTTAAGTTTTCTATTCTTTTTCTCTAGAGCCATATGTATAAATATAATGGGTAATAGTTGGATTATAGCGAATCCCATGTCATTGTCAATAGTAAGAAAAAATAAGGTGATATAAATATATTTGCTTTTTTAAATAATATACTACATACTAATACTATGAATAGAATTCTTTCTTCGTTGTTAATGTTGTTTCTTACTCTGTTTATTGCTCTCCCCGTTTTTGCGGATACTCTTGTCCTTACTCATATTGGCGCAATGGAAACGAAGGGAGTGAAATACAATCAGTGGTGGTACGAACCTCAGCGAGTGGTATTAAAAGGAACAGGGAGCAAAGGAGCGAATATAGATGTCACGCTTGATGGTAAATTCAACACGATAAAATCCAGTGTTGATGATGGAAAATGGTCCTATGATTTAGGGACATTGGATATCGCTGACCATAGCATTGTTGTTGGATCGGGAGGCGAATCATATTCATTTGTACTTACCGTCGGTTCTCCCCGACCAGCGGATATGAAAGGTGATACAAAAGGCGGCTTGCCAGAGGCTGGAGTCCTATTTCCCATAATCGTGCTTACAGGCCTTGCCGGTATCTTGATTTATTTTGGATTTAAGAGGTCTGAGGCTTAACAAGTCTGATAAGCCATTTTTCATCAATAGCTTTCTTTATGTCCACTTTTTCCGACTGGGCTAAAAGGAGAATATGGCAGAGGACATCTGCGATTTCGTGCTCGAAATCAGCTTTTAGCTCTTGCGGAGTCCTATTCTTGTGCCTTCCTTGCCCATTCATAGACAAGTATGCCTGCGTAAGTTCTCCCACCTCCTCCTGGAGCTTCAACAAATACCACAGTTTGTTACGGGAGATTTTGAACTTTTTTGAATAGTTTGCGGAGACTCGTTCAATTTTGCCGAGGAGAGTTTTGAGATTCATACATCTATTATATCATACTATAGGGTCTATCGCCATTTCAATAACCTGTCCTCCACCACCCACCCCCATTCCACAACCCACTGTTGTGAAACCTGTAGTTGAGCAAAAGATAGCGGAATTTCACAGACAATTCTTCCAGGCATTTGGATATCAATTCCCAGAACTTATTATTGGACCTTATGTATATAAGAAATTCCTTGGAAGAACGCATGCAGTGTATTACCTTGAGGATGGTCATTATCAGCAAATGATAGATAAAATGACAGAATTACGATCTCAGTATCCTGAAGGAATATTGCCCTACGACGATCTTGAAAGTGAAGAATATATAAAAAATAAGGATCGAAGTTTTGTTATCCATTTTAAACCCTTACAGGAAATTACCATACCAAACTATGACATAAATGATATGCAGATGAATCTACTTATCTTTCTTGACGAATAATAAACAACGGTTATTGCTCCCTGTGTAAAAAGTAAAAATCCTAACAATGTTGCAGAGTTCCACGCCAACTTAGAATGCGGGAGTTCCAAGTTTGCTTTAATAATAAGCCTATAACATATATAATACATACCTATGGGGCATATAGAAAGAGTTCGAATTAAAAATACTCTGCATTTTGTAAAACAGTTAGGCGAATTAAAAGTACCTTCTGGATGCCTTCAGGCATCTCTTTTGGCAATGGGTGCTGCAGACATTCACCTACAAGATGTAGTTTATCAACACGAACATCAAACTGGAATAAAAAATGTAGATGCGTATTTACATGATCAAAAACTAGCATTAGGAGCATCATTTAGCCTCAAAAATCCATTTACTACCACAACAGTTGCAGATTTACTTGATAATCCAGGAGTAATTCTCGCTCAGTCAGATTATAATCATAATTCAGGAAAGCGTATAGCTGGACTTCTATTAGCATTTGGTGAATATGATCAAGAACCTCCACATGTAATAGGTATCCTTCCTAGGAATGATATGACAAGAAATTTACGAGAAATCTTAAAAAGAGATAATTCACATGTAATAGTTGACACTTCAGTGGCGGATGATCCAATTTATCTAATGAAAGTCGACGATATTACAAATAACTTAAACGCACTTATAGTAAATGGCATTGATGTTTCTCTTCATTTTGTGACACGACTAAAATATTGAAACAGAGGTATTGTTATATTTTTGATATTGTGTTACTCTTGAGTGTGTGGGAAACAATAAAATCTGCACGAGCAAAAAAAACATTTATATCTCTCTGTTAGGATTCATTGTGCTTTTGTTTGTCCTTGCTAGTACGTATATATTGAAAACAAAACCTTCGTACCAGAGTAGGGCAGAAACACTAGGTAGGGCCAACCGCTTATCCAACCATTCCCCCCACAACTGATCCAAAAAAAATCCTTGCCTATTGGCTTGCGCGAGAGCTTGCAACAAATCCTCAAGCTAAAAATAACAGAGACAACAGTGCGGAGAGTAATGCAATGTATGCACTTTTTGCAAGAAACGAAAGCGAGTTTGTGGCCGAATTTGACTCGGAAAAAAATGCTGTAGGTAATCAGGTATGTTTTCTAATGAGTAAACCTTACTTCAACACACCGATACAAATGATTGGCGCAAAAGCAAAAGACAAGGCGGGCAATGGTAATTTACGAGGACTTCAGCCTCAAGGTAGATATAAACTTTCATTTTATAAAAATACATCAAGCGAATATGATTTATATATATCTTCCTGGTTGGCAGACAAGCCATATTCTGTGAAACGAGTTCCCCACAGAGCATTCGTAAATGCATTTGCTGCAAGTTTACAATCCAAAAAAGTTCCCATTACGAGCAACACTGGTTTCATAGGAATGAATACAGGCACCTGCAGTGGAGATTATAAGATTTGGGTAAAATGGGCAGAAAGCGTTGTTCAAGACAGGGGAATAGACGAAATACATGGTACGCAGTATGATATTACATCTAGATTAACTCCACCACCCACCCCCATTCCACAACCCACTGTTGTGAAACCTGTAGTTGAGCAAAAGATAGCGGAATTTCACAGACAATTCTTCCAGGCATTTGGATATCAATTCCCAGAACTTATTATTGGACCTTATGTATATAAGAAATTCCTTGGAAGAACGCATGCAGTGTATTACCTTGAGGATGGTCATTATCAGCAAATGATAGATAAAATGACAGAATTACGATCTCAGTATCCTGAAGGAATATTGCCCTACGACGATCTTGAAAGTGAAGAATATATAAAAAAGGGGTTTACCCCTCCTATTGCAAATATTGTGGATAGTAAAACATTTATAAACTATTTAAGTTCGGGTTGTTCCAAGCCAAATTGGAACCCTCAATTTAACTGTCCTGTCATCCCTCGAGGAGGAATGGGCGCATTGAGTATATCCTCATACACATATAATAAGGATCGAAGTTTTGTTATCCATTTTAAACCCTTACAGGAAATTACCATACCAAACTATGACATAAATGATATGCAGATGAATCTACTTATCTTTCTTGACGAATAATAAACAACGGTTATATCTTGTTCCAACAATAACAAATACACCTCTAAGGTGTTACTAATCGTATGATTGGGCGTTATAAAGGAAATGCAGGATAAAATGCTTTTATTGCCTTAAAAAAGATTTTCATTAGTTCCTTAACCACATACTCACTTGTAGCTCTTCCAACAGGGTTACTAACTGCAAGGTATGCTAAAGCCACTGTAGTAGCCAATGCCATTGCGTCTTGGGGTGTCGTGTTAACTCTGTCGGGAATAAGAGATTGGAGGGGGACAATAAGCACTACTGGGTTTATTGATGTATCCTTTATTTTTTTAATGACAGCGAAGGGGAAATCACCATTAAAAACAATGGCCTGGACCGCTACATATTCTCCAGCCAAAATTTTCTGTCCATATTCCTGCGGAGTCCCAATTTGACCATTGGAAACGGTAAAGTCCATTTCTTGACCAAGAAACAAAGATGCCCCCTCTAATTGAGCACTGAATACCGGTATGTCAGAAGTAGCGACCGCAAGGCTGAAACCTTTTGGATACAGCTCGTTAAAAAAGGTATCTCTCCATTCTGGAGGAGAATCCACCAGGTTAAAACATGCTAATTGGCCAGTTTCATCTATATATCTAATTGGTCCCTCAGTGATTTTTTTGATAAGGTCCGGCATTCCGCCAAAAGCTACATCACTAAACATTTTTTTCCCTTCCCTTCTTGCTTGCTCAGTTATGTGTGTAATATCCGTAATCCATTCATTATTTTTCGGTTGCAACAATCTGCTGTTATCTCCAATATTGCTTAATAAATCTTCAAATCCATTGTCATCAAAGAAAAACACCCTGGTGTTAAGGGATCGCGTGAGAGGATCATCATATCTTTGAAAAGGCAAACCTGACTGTGGTTTAAATCTTTGGTTAAAATCAGTTGTTCTTCGCCAATATGTTTTTGGTTCAATTCTATAGGCAGTATTTATCATGGATTGCACTCCTTTTTCATTTTTTCCTAATTCCAGGATACCTATTTGTTTTAGTGCCTCATTATTGGTAATCAACTCTCTATCTGTTTGGAATACATCTGCGAGGTTCCCGCTTGGAGGCATTCTGAGCCCCGAATAAAAAAGATTGTCCTCCGTAAGTTCAGCCACAATTTCTGGGATGGAGGATCCACGCCTATATTTAACTACGCTATATCTGTCAAATTCCTTACCCTCCGCATTAATACAACTTTCAGACAAGCCAAAAAGTAGGGGGGTTCCTTTTTCTGTTTCAAATACATCCTTAAAAACACCATTGCTCGCATCAAAAAAAATGTTGTTAATTTTGGCAACGTTATTTTTCACTTCTGGGTCCTGTATCTCATTACCAACCTTCCATGGGTCATAATGAACAACCAAACCAGCCCTGTCACTGAAGACAAACAATCCGCCCTTATCAGCTATATCGAAAGGCATCATCATTGCTGGAGCCACCGCTTTGAATAAATCAGGCGTGTAATTGAAATCTGCAATAAAATTTTTCCTGTACAATAATAATTCATATAGCTGAACCAGTTGATATGTGTCGAGCTTTTTCATCTTATCGGGATACTTTGTTGCTAATGTATCTAATGATGACAATGCGTTTATTCGATCTTTTTTGGGTATGAGATGTAAAAAAAATTTATTGTATTTACGGAACCCTTCTTTTTTTATCTGATCAAAGGCTAGGGTGTCAAAAATCCTGTTTACCATATTAGCCTCACTCTCAAGCGCCACAACGCCTTCTTCATGAATGAGTTTATTGACAATATCCTCCATGCCGGCACTATCTTTAGCCCCTATAAAGAGCGTGTTCACGATATTTTTCAAACGATTATGCCAGAGGCTTCCGGGTAAAATCACCGCAGTCTCTCTCCACTCATCCTTTTTCGCACTATACGTCAGTTCCTTGATTTCAAAGTAGCGCCCTGTAGAAGCCACATCCTGGACCTTACTGTTTGTATCTGTAAAAGGCCCAATCTCACTACCGTAAAGTGAGTCTTGCAAGATTGTCTTTCCCTTGTCATTGGGTTTTGTTAGATTGAGTAGTTGTTTCTCCGTTTTTATCAAGCTTTCCGCAGTTTTTTTTATGGAGAAAATTTTGTTTAGTTTTGGGTCATAAATGATTTCAGTATACGTTTCGTAATTTAATTTTGTACTTTCATACGTCTTTGCGTGATCCACTTTATAGGCCTTCTTTACGCCCTGAATGCCAATTTCAAGACCATAGTCAACAATTTCATGGTAAGCATCATAGTTGGGCCTTTGTATTTGGTAGGCTTGAAATTCCCCATTTGGCCCGTTATAAATATCAATAACTGAATTCTTCTCGACCCCTTGAAGAACATCGAAAAGAAGAGGGTATTCCGAACTTATCCGTGCGACCTCTTCCGCTTTTTGGAGAATACCATTGCGGAAAACCTGTGTAGTAAGATCAAAAATGCCCTGGGAGGGAAGCTCTGTGACCGGAAGCACATTTTTCCCATATAACGGTCGTTCACTCGGCAGTTTAAATGGGGATAAAGCAAGAGTGCCTAACCCCAGCCCAGCTAGTTTCAGAAAGTCCCTCCTTGTTACTTCACCATTTTCCATTAATCAGATTTATCAAAAAAATAATACAAATTCATTAGTCTATTATACCACAATATAGACCTATAGAAAGCCCAAGAGTGATTGAAGGAAATCAGGTACTTGATACTCACGTCTCAATAGATTACTTAGGTTATTCAGTATAGCTTCTAACCAACCACTTCTGAGATAGTTTGTCTCATACTGAGTTCTGCTGCGGCTATGAGTTAATGAACTTCTCCAAATTGTCAAAAGCCTGTGTGTCGTTGAGCTGCTTGGGTGGGGACTTCATGAAATAGGATGATGGCTCCAGAAGCGGTCCTCCAATCTTTCTGTCCAGCGCAAGTTTACAACACCTAATTGCATCAATAACGACACCGGCTGAGTTGGGCGAATCTTCAACGGATAAACGAAAGGGGATTACATTTGTAGGTCTCCCTCAATCTGAAAGTTGTGTGGATCTTGTAAGTAGTCTAACCAATCTTGATTGCATGGAAGGTGAAAAAGTTATTTCCCATGGTCCCCTATTGCTGGGCACAAAGAAGAAGGCAAAGATACAGTACACTATAACAGTACCACTGTTTCTGTGAACTTCTGGATCTAAATTTGAAACCACTTCCAGTCTTATTTTAGGAAAAACCTAATCAATTCACCAATAGAGTAGTGATTAGTAATATAAACTATATTATTTCCATCGATTGTAAAATTATTTCCGCCAATGATACAGTCATTTTCGTTGGAGATAGTATTTGCTGTATCTAACTCTTTCGTAGCAGTCCAATTTTGAAAAATATTTTTATTCATACTATGCTATCACTTCTACCAAGAAAGCTTTTTTAATGTATTTTAAGTATACTAAAATAAAAACACAGGGATTTGGCCCTTTTAGCCTCATATAATAGGTAAGAAAGTTTAACGCTCAAATAGTTTAGCTTTGAATTGAAGTTAGTGAACGCGCGTCGTTTTCTTACGAACTCAGTAATAGATGAGTTTATTAGCGTTTTCCAAGGGGCTGATGGAATATATATAAATCCTGTACTCAATGGAAACGGCACTACTTAATTAACATCTTTTAACCATATTAGATTTTATTAGATTGTACTAGATTAGGAATGAGCAAGGAAGGGCTTTATATCATCAACCTTAAGAAGTGTGGGCTCACTGCAGTTTGCAATCATTGCAAGGCTGGCTTGGTGAGAAAAGCCTACGTATTCTACTGTTTTCCCTTTATTCTTCACTTTAAGGATTGCGGGAAGAAGGTCTGTGTCCGAAGAAATAAGAATAATGTGGTCACAGAGGTTTTCATACGTAGCTACCAACATATCAAGAGCCATATTTACATCAACTCCCTTTTCATGAAATTTACCGTCAGATTTAAGCAAATAACCAAGCGAGTATTTCACGTTGTGTTTTCTTAAATGAGCCAGTAATTTTCGCTGCTGATTGAACATATGTTGTGACTTTTCTGAGCCATCTGTCCGCACTCTGCCGACATAATAGGTGGTAGACACCAATTGATATTTTTTACTTATATGAAGCAAAAATTGAGTGAAATCAAGGGAAAGCAGGTTGTGAAGGTCTAGATCCTTGAGCTTGAAGTAGAAGTTGCTTCCGTCAATAATAACTATGCATTTCTTGTTGATCATACAAAAATAATAGCATATAGCCCAAAAAAAATCCTGCGAAGACTTTTTGAGTGTCGCAGGAGTGATTAGCTAGCTAAATGATAACATACCAATTTTGTAATTTCAACCCGTATTTTGCAGCTATTTTATAGCTCACCATTAAGCCTGGAATAATTTTACTTATATAAAAGCAATGCGGGTTGATTTTTGAATGAGCATTTAGTAGACTCATTTTGCATTATTCAAACGAATGATGCTTCTGCATTGCTAAATCCCCTTGCCTCAATTACGACCCGGGGGTTTTTAATATTCAATTATGCCCAAATGTATAAAGGGCCCAAAAGAAAAGGGCTCCTTAGGCAGTTGGCCGTTTGAATCCCTTTTCGTGTGAATAGTCTAATTGTAGACTACGGTGGAATAGAAGTCAATCACAAAAGGGGAATATTTACATAAATAGCGTGTCAGGATAATGTAATTAAGCCTAATATGACACTACGATTGGTAAAATTTGGTCCTATTTTAAATAGCCGTCCTGCTGGGCGGGAGGTTGTTTTGCGTGCAAAACAAATCCTCAATGGGTTCACTGATACTTATGTCCAGCTAGACTTTTCGAGTGTTGAAGTACTCACCCCCTCATTTGCTGATGAATTTATTAAGGGCTTAAAGAATGAATATGCAGACAAGAAAGCAACGCATATGGAATTTGAAAAGAACGTTGTCATCAAAGAAACTCTTGCTTTATTGGGATTTATTTAATCTAGATCTTTTTACTGCTCTTATTTTGAGTACGTCATAGTTTAGCCTCTAATAAGTTTAAAGTAAACTATGCACTTCCCCTAGAGTAAAGCTCTGATTCGGAGTATAGTGTTTTTATGGGGAAGAAAAAACGCCTTACTCCTGCATTTCTCAAATCAAAAGGGGTTCCCGCGGTGCTTATCGCAGGGTTAATAACGGCTTCAGTGTTGGGGTGGAAAGGGTTTGATGCCTTTACCAAGTCTCAAAACTATTATGCGATCAAAAGTCTTTTTCCTGATACGACTCAAGTGGTGAATATAGTTGATGGGGATACGGTAGAAATCAAAAATGGGTTATCTGTCCGATTGGTAGGGATAGATGCCCCAGCCAGAGGAAAAGCCGGGTATCAAGAAGCGATAGATTTTCTTGTGTTCCTCAGCAACGAAAAAAAGGTTACGCTTGAATATGATGCGTATCAGGATGATAAGTATGGTCGCATTTTGGCATACATGTGGGTCCCTTGTGTGGAGAGCCTGGCCAGCTATTGTCGTGGAGAGCATAATAATGAATTGTTGGTCAATGAGGTCATGGTTAAGGAAGGCAAAGCTACTCATGTTATTTACTCCAAGCGAAAAAAACTCCGCTACGAATCCTACTTTACCGAATAATTATCGGGCTTACTTCTTGAATATAAATTTGAATTTATATATGCCTATAGTATAATATACCATGTCGAGTCCATTAGAACGAGGTAAAAATCAGGAGATTAAACAAATGAATAATCGTTTAATCACAAATATTGGTAATCCCCTTGTTGACCAAGCATATGTTGGTTTTGATAGTGGAAAAATTCCTCTTGGTGGCCTTTTTGAGGCCAGCGGCTCAATGCTCCCTATCCATACTCTTCAAGTTCAGTGTTATGGCAACCACGGATATATTAAATTAGAAAACGGAGGATTAAGTACCGCTGACTTCTCTTACAAACCTTCTCGGGAGCTGGGGGCGGATTATTTAGACTGTACAGTTGAAACCTTTAGATATGAAGGATCTGGATTAGGAACAAGTTTATTACATATGGGTCTTCACTTATTAGAATGCGTTGGACCTCAGCTTGAACAGGAGAATGTTATTGGACTGATAGCTGACGTGGCAGAAGCAATGAACCCATCAACAACTTCTTCTCGGAAAAGATGGACAACAGCTGCAATTGAAGGTTTCGGTTACGCTCATAGAGGCAACCTATTTGCAGAGGGTAATATAAACCAGAATACAGGTCTCGTATTTTTAAAACGGATTAAATAGTTTTCCTTAAAAGCCCTGGAATTGAACCGAGCTTTTTTTGAAAGTGAAGCGTAAGGGATTCAAAACAATGTTATAATTGACTTCATGAGTGAAATTAAAAGAGTAGATGGCGTTTACTTTAGGGGTAATGCGACTGATTGTATTGAAGGCGCCTGGAATGAATATAAAGCGGCCCATGGAGGTTTAATTGTTTTTGCTGGGATACATGCATATTTTATCCCCCCCCACGCAAAACCGACTGATACGGCGAAAAACCTTGGTAGAGAATACGATGCAAATGGTCATTTAATGACTAGTCACTTTTATGAACCTACCGCTGTAGAAGATGTCCTTTTAGCTGGACAAGACATTACAAACTCAGTTATATCAAAATATTCAAAAAAGGTGTGAGAGCGATTTCGGAGCCTTCGAACAACTTATAGCCTCATATCAATCAGTTTTTCATGAATTTTTAACTATATTGAATAGATTGTGAAAACTGAACATCTTTCACTGTATAATGGGAGGCATGATAAAAGCGGTACTATTTGACGTGGATGGAGTTCTCATTGATTCTTTTGAGGCGAATCTTAAATTTTACCAGGATTTGTTCGTAAAAAATGGCTATAAATCTCTTACCAGGGAAACTTTTCTTACAATATCTCATATGACAATGATTGATGTTATTAAGATAGTTACGAAATCGAAAGATGAGAGTGAAATCAACAGAATTTGGAAGATGGGAAAAGATGGAGTTATTCCATATTCTGACAACCTGTTAGTTAGCCCTCAAAACTATGATTTGGTTATAGAGAGATTAAAAGAAAAATATATGTTGGGGATTGTAACCAACCGTGTTCAAGGCCATGTCTTTCTCACAAAACAAATTGCAAAATATGAAAACTATTTTAAGACTGTCATCTGTTACGAAGACACTAAAAAACATAAGCCTCATCCAAATCCCCTCTTGTTAGCTGCAAAAAGACTTGGAATAACACCTCAAGAAGCGGTTTATGTTGGTGATACAGCAAGTGATGTAGAAGCAGCCAAAGGCGCGCATATGAAAGTTATTCTCTATTCAAAAGATAATCTATCTGATGCTGATGCAGCAACTTCCATCTTTGGTAATATACCAAAATTAATCAAATTAATAAATAAATAAAGTTGTCTCTATTTTTTACTTCGAGTTATTTGGTAACCCATCGTTCATTGCAACCGAACCAAACCTGAAGCTAGTAATCTCAGAAGTAATAGATTGGTATTCTAGCTTTGGGCAAGAAAAATCCTTCCTTCAAGCCCTGTGCGCTTAGGGATTCAAACCAGCATATATTATTTGTTATGCACTTGTAATAATAGCTAATTTTGGTACTATTTGGGTATGGTTACTCCTCCCGAACTGCCTAAACCAAAGCCAAATTTTTTTAGAGAAATAAGAAATAGAATTAGGGATAGGAATTTGCCAGAAGAGATTAAACCAGGAGCAAAAAAGCTTCATCAAGTCAGGGAGGGAGCGAAATTTAGAGACCAAACTGTAGTTTCAGCTGCAAATGACCTTTCCTCATTAATTAATAACATGGCTGATAGGGGTCAATACCCAGTATTGGATAAATGGCGCAGCGGTACAGCTTCTCAAGAAGAAATTAAGGATGCTCAACAAATCATTCAGGGTTTACGAACAAGTGTTGCAAAAAAGTATGGAATTAGAATTGCAGATCTTGAGCAAGAAAGAAATAGACAAGTAGGTGACTTCCTTGGCTAATTTTTGAACTTGAGTGAGCGTTTACGAAAAAATTCGACCCTTTTTTAAAAATTAATTACGCATTGCGTCAGCTCCTCGCTCGCCTGCGGCTCGCTTCGTCGCTATTTCCGCCAGAGGCGGACAGGCGCTCCGGCGCGGCGACCCCATTCATCGCGCGCTGGGCGCCCTAGGGGGCGCCTGCGACAACGGTTTTACTTTTCTAATTTCATTTTTTACTCTCCGATTTTAACCAACTCTCCGAAAACCCAGCCTTTTTGACC
>Ga0210019_1004427_pt1 | contig 12212 bp, 14 predicted proteins | sample CryGeyCG2114_020_2_FD_183969 | JGI IMG/M metagenome (GOLD analysis project Ga0210019, IMG submission 183969) | Groundwater microbial communities from aquifer - Crystal Geyser CG11_big_fil_rev_8/21/14_0.20 (SPAdes) (version 2) | ecosystem: Environmental > Aquatic > Deep subsurface > Groundwater ...
ATCGGGTTGAAAAAATGAGGAAGTGTGGTGTGATCCCCTCGGTCTTTTATGACCTATCCACTTTACGCCATCACTTCCTCTCTTTTCTTTCTCTTCCAAATTCAACTTCACTTCAAGATACAATCCACAATTTGAATTCAATTAAAACCCCTGGATCCCCGCGTTCGCGAGGATGACAGTAACAAAAACGGCGCGGGAGCCTTTATGTATCTAGCTTTCCGCGCCGCATTATTTTGTAACAAAATAAACCGAACTAACTTTCCCAATCAACATGCGTTACAGGATCTTCGCCCATCATGAAGCGAAGGGTGTTTTTCAATTTCATTTCTTGAATGAAAATATTGTGCTCGGGATAATTTTTTTCCACCATTGGACATTTGTAGTAGAACGAAAGCCACTCTTGAATACCAGAAAGTCCAGCGCGTTTTGACAAATCCATAAACAGCGCAAGATCAAGCACAAGTGGTGCTGCCAAAATAGAATCGCGGCACAAGAAATCCACTTTGATTTGCATTGGGTATCCCATCCATCCAAAAATATCGATGTTATCCCAACCTTCTTTGTTGTCACCACGTGGAGGATAATAGTTGATGCGCACTTTGTGGTACATGTTACCGTACAAATCTGGATTTAATTCTGGTTGCAAAATAGTATCAAGCACTCCCAGTTTTGTTACTTCTTTTGACTTGAAAGACTCTGGATCATCAAGCACTTCGCCGTCGCGATTTCCCAAAATGTTGGTAGAGAACCAACCGCTAATGCCCAATTGGCGCGCTTTAAAGCCTGGTGCCAAAATAGTTTTCATCAAGGTTTGGCCTGTTTTAAAATCTTTTCCACAAAGAGGAACATTATTTCTTCGTGCGAGTTCAAGAAGAGCAGGGGTATCTGTTGTTAAGTTTGGAGCACCATTTGCGTATGGAATCCCAAGAGAAAGAGCTGCATAAGCATACAACATTGAAGGTGCAATATCGGCATCGTTGTTATCAAGCCCTTTTTCAAAAGCTTCTAGCGACATGTGGACAGGTTTAAGTGGAATATACACTTCTGTTGATCCGCACCACACCACAACAGAACGAGTTGCGCGATTTATGTCTTCAAATCTACGAATGTCATCGATAAGCTGATTTACAAGGTCACGTTTTGTTTCGCCTGTTTTAAAATATTTTCCATCAAGTTTTTTTACCCAATTGCGATCAAACGCTGCTTTCATGGGCTTCACCTGACAGAGAACCTCTTTCAAAGGTTCTAAGTCTTGAGGATTAAGCACCGCAGCTTTTTTTGCTGCTTCGTATGCGTTATCTTCAAAAACGTCCCAAGCGCCAAAGACGATGTCCTCTAGCTTTGCCAGCGGAACGAAATCTTTAATGAGCGGACTTCTTTTTTCAGAGCGTTGCCCCAAGCGAATGGTTCCCATTTGTGTAAGTGATCCAATGGGTTTCGATTGTCCGCGTCTAATGGCTTCCACGCCGGCTATAAACGTGGTGCTCACAGCGCCCAGGCCCACCAGCAAGATGCCTAATTTCCCCTCAGCTGGGGCTATAGTTTTAACTTGTGTCATATTTTCTCCTTTGTTGATGCGATAGTTAAATCTTAATTTGGCGCTTGATTATCGAAGCAGGATGAATTAGTCAAATTAATTATAATTCTAATAGCGAGAAGTTTTACTTATGGACTTACAAAAGCTCAAAATCTTCAGAACTCTCTACGAGGAACGCAGTTATACCAAGGCTGCGCGCCAGCTTGGCCTCAGCCAGTCTGCGGTAAGTCAGCATATAAAGGTGTTTGAAGAGATTCTTGGCGTAAAGCTTTTTGATGCACAAAAGCGAACCTTCCCCACGGCTGCGGCAGACTACCTCTATCAAGAAGGGGTGAAGCTGCTGGCGTTGGCGCGCGATCTTGAAAACAGCGTCAAACAAATTGAAGGCGTTGGAAAAGGAGATGTTCGTTTTGGAATGATAGACGTAGCAGCTATCGAATTTGCCCCAGAAATTTTAGCAAGTTTTCGAAAAAAACATCCGCATGTTGAGGTGACGGCGTTTGTGAAGCCAAGCGGCGAAATTATTGATGATGTTTCGCAAAACAAACTCGATTTTGGCTTGGTGGTATGTCACGATTTGCCGGAGAATGTGAAAGCTCATATTTTGTATCACGATTCCATTGTTGCGGTTGTTCCGCTTAAAAGTAGTCTTGCAAAACAAAAAGAAATTTCGGTGAGAGACTTAAAAGCTGAACCACTTATTGTGTATCCCGCCAGTTCACTTTCCCGCGATCTCATTGAAGCGGCGTTTCAAAAAAAGCGTCTTCGCCCACAAGTGGCTATGGAGATGCATTATCCCGAGGCCATGTTAAGCCTTGTGGATAAAGGCGTAGGTATTGCGCTGATGTCTGCGCTTTCTGCAAAACGCAGTGCGCTCAAAGGCCACAAAATTCTCTCTATTCGTGAACTCAAAAACAGCAGAAATATCGGCCTCATCACCAAACACCAACGCCATCTCTCTCCCCAAGCCCTCGCCTTTATTTCTGCTTTTTCAAGAAAATCCTAAATAAATGAGAAAAATGAAAAAACTTAGCAACTCTTAAGGCTAGACTGCGATAATAGAAATGTAAGCAGGAAACACTTGAAAAAAGTTGGAAAATCAACTAGATACAAAACTCACTGGAGTACATTATGTCGGTAAAATGGATACAATCTCTTCTTGGAAACAAGCCCTCGGCGGAAAGCTTGCAGCAGGGCAGTGTAGAGAAGACCTTGCGAGAAAAAATTGAAAAAACAAACGGTGTTGATGTGCCGCATGAAGTGCTTACGCAAGAAGCTGCCGAACATTATGCAGCGCTTGAAGGCTTGAAGGCTGCGGGTTCAGGAAGCGATAAGCGCGAACGTCTCAAGAAAAAAGTGCGCAAAAAAGTGTGGGATGTGGTGACGCAAGATTTTGATATCGAAGACGAACAAGTCATCGAAGAAATCACCGAACGCATGTGTGAATTTGCCGAAAGCGATCCCGACTGCGCCAAAATGTTTGAAGAGTAAAGAGTGCTCTAGGTTTCTCTCAAGATACGATCCAATAATTTAAAATAACTCTGTCATTGCAATCCGCCTCAGGCGGAGTGGCAATCTGCTCTGACAATTCAAAAATCGAGATCACCACGTCGCTATTGCTCCTCGTGATGACAGTGTATCCATCACACTTTCTCAATCAGCTCTTTTTCTTCCCATACTTTCGTGCGGTCGCGGGTGTTTAAAAAGGCGATGCCCAAAGCAATCCAAAATGCAGCGCGAATTCTTTTGGCAATTTGGATGGTGATGCCCAGCGCAGGATCAAGCCCCATCAAATACAGCACTCCGGAGTAAGCGCCTTCCATGACACCAAGCGCGCCTGGCACAAAGGTGAATACCGTATTAATCATGGGCGAAAGTGCTGTGAGCACAAGAGCAATAAACAGTGAAAATTCGTTCGTGATAGTTTTTCCTACTACGTACACTTCAAGCACACCAAGCAGACGACCGGCAATGTGAAAGCCAAGCGCCGTCATAAATCCACGGTGACTTTCTTGATAAAACGAAACAATATGCTCATCCAATTCTTGAAAGCGATCTACGGTTTTTTGAGAAAATTCTTTTTTGATGCCAGTTTTTTTCAAGACTTGAAGCAGAAGACCAAAAATACCCCTGCGTTGGTGAACAAAAATAAAACCAATAAAGCCCATGGCAACCAACATCACCAAAGGAATGCCAAATTTTACATTGCTGGGAAAATGATCATAGCTCAAAAATGAAACAATTACGCCAAAGAACACCATAAACAACGTGGCCATGCTGTGAAGTGTTCGATCCACTACAACTGAAGCAGCACTTTCGGTGACGGGGAAATAACGTTTCAGCAAGTAAATGCGCATGGGATCGCCACCAATGAAATTGGCTGGAGTGAGCGTGTTTACTGCCTCTCCGGCAATCTTAATGCGAAAAAGTTCCCAAAAATGAATTGAGCCTTTTGATTTTGATAAAAATTGAAACCAAGCCAAAGCGTAAAAAACATACCACGAAAAACTAATGAACAGCAGTGGTACAAAGGCCCATCCAATTTGGCCTATATTTTCCACAATGGTAGAGATACCAATTTTTTTGATGAGAAAGAAAAGGAGATAAGCTCCAATGCCTAGAAAGAGAATGTGTAAAATTTTATTTTTTTTTCGAGTCATAGAAGAAAAAGTTTGTTTGTACGAAGCGATTCTTCGGCATGTTCTAAATCTGATTGATTATCCACTTCAAGCCACGAAATACCTGAAGTGTCGCAAAGAGAGATAGTGTTTCCGTTTTCAGCAAGCAAGCCTAAAATCCATTCAACAGGCGCCATCTCGCCAAAGCATTGCAGGGCTTCATGTGCGGCTTGGGTGTAAAGAGCAAGTTTATCTTTGGGGCAGTAGGTCATGCCGATGTAACCACCGTCGAAGTCTGAAAGTTGTTTGTGAATGGCGGCAAGATTTCCCATTTCGTCGCATTTTACTTTCATGTCATCTTCTACAAGCGTGCGGTCGAAATCACACATGGCCGTGATGTTTTTTCGTGGCGCTTGAAGAATGCGTTTGAAAAGTTTTGCAGGATAAATGTGATCTACGTTCATAATGAGAACATCATCCGTTGCTTGTTCCAAAGCGGTGAGAAGGGTGATGATGCTTCCCAAACGATAGCGAGCATTGAAAACAGTTTCTACTTCAGGTGCGTAACTGTGAAGATGTTCTGTGAATAGTTCAGACATGTAACCCGTAACTACAGTGACTTTGCTGGCGTCAAATGTTTTCAAACCTTGCAGTGCATAAGCAATAAGCGGTTTTTCATTTACTTCCACCAAGGCCTTTGGGCGATCTTCAGTTTTGTCTTTGAGCCGGCTTCCAAGCCCAGCTGCAAGTATAATGGCGTCCATGTGATATCCTTCTTAGTCAAGCAAGTTGAGGAGTTGGTCGATGTTGGCTACAACAGGTGAGTGAGGAAAACGAGCATGAAATTCTGCTGTGCTAAATGTTCCTTCTTTGCCCACGAAATCTATATTTGCCTCAAGTGCGCGCTCGCCATCATGGAGTGAATCACCAACAAAAAGAATGTCACTTGGGTTGAGAGAAAATTTTTTCATCGTCGCTTCAAAATGATGTGGGCCTTTTTCGAAACCATCTTCAAAGCCAAGGACAAAATCAAAAACGAGATGACGTTTTTCTACAAAGGTATCGATGAGTTCTTGAAAGTTGTTTGAAGAAACAATGGTTTTGATGTTTTTCTTTTTCAACGCGAGCAACGTTTCTGGTACGCCAGGGAAAATAATTTTATCAAAATAATCTTCTTTTTTTGTTTCTTCAAATTCGCGTGCAGCCTGCTTGTTGAGTGTGTTTCCGGGGAATAAAACTTCAAGCTGATAGTGAAAAGGAATGCCTGAAGTTTGCATATATTTTTCCACACCAAGTTCAAGTGGAAGTTCATAGTATTTGTGCATTACTTTTGCTGCAATGGTGGCAAAGGTGCCCATGGAATCTACAAGAGTTCCGTCGAAATCGAACATCACGGCTTTTTTGGAAGAGAACATCATGATAAAGTGAGTAACCTACTTTGAGAAACTTGCAGCTTTTTCACGGGCAGGTGCTTGTGAAAAACGTGGGGCAAGTGTATCTTTAAAGGCCAAATATGAAAGAACGAGTGCGCCACTTACTGCTACAAGGGTGGCCGCAAAGAACCACCAGTAGGCTTTTCCCACGAGGGCGAAAAGAAATACAGTAAGGGAAACAAGATCTTTTTTCAGTAAATATTTTCCAGTGTGAATAAGTTTGATAAGCCATTTTCCATAAGACTGCGGCAAATGCTGAAGATAATCTTTATCGAACGCAACCAAGCTTGCAGATTCGGAACGTTTCTTCATAACGCGAATCATAAGGCCAAGGGTGAGGGCAAATGAACCGATGAGTAATCCACCAATCCAGAAAGTGCTCATGCTATGGGAGTGCCGCCAGTAGCCACCCACAATACCAACCAACAAACTGACAAGTGAAAGGTTGTCGCTGATGGTATCGATGAACTCGCCAAAGCGGCTGGCTCTAAACGTGAGTTTGGCCACCTCGCCGTCGCAGCCATCAATGACCGATGCCGCTTGGTACAGCGTTGCTCCCACCAAGATCGTCCAATAGTGATGGCCATCAGCAATGAAAACGCCAGAGAGAAGCCCAATAATAATGTTGAAAGCGGTGATAGCGTGAGGGCTGATCCACAATTTCGAAAGCAGCAAACTAATGGGCAGCGAAATACGTTTGTTTAAGTGTTTTGCTACGGGGCCGGTAGTGCTGTGGCGAATATTTTCAGCCAAAAACTTTTCGGCAACCGCGCGGTCGCGCAGGCGCTGCATAAGAAAGCTCACGTTGCTGGAAGTGTTTTGCACCACTTTTGCCTTCAGAGAAGTGTGTAACATGTGTAAACAATTTTCGATGGAGCGTGGAGCTTCTTCTACATAGCGTGTCAGCGTATTGAACGCTTGCTGAGTAGTGTCAATAAAGGGCAAGAAGTGAATGCCTTCTTTGTAGCTCAAAAATTCGTGCCCGTGCACGGGAAGGTTGGCCAGGCGCTTGGACATATGCTCATCAAAGAGCAGGTTTGAATTGATCACAAAAAAGCGTTGATCGAGTGAATCCACAATTTCTGCAAGGGTGACGGGGCTTACGCGGTAAGGGTCATCGTAACAGATGATGCTTACCTTTGGGAGCTGATCGCCCTTAAAGCGGCCTAAAAACCGCTCAATCTTCCTTTTTTGGGATTTTTCAGCCAGAAGAGTGACAGCAGAAAGCCCACTTTTTTTGAGGGTCATAACTGCTCTGATGATGGGAGGTACGCCTGCAACTGCACGTGTGGCAAGAACCATAGCCTCAGGGGTGTCTGAGGGCACATAGATGAGGGCTTCACTTTTCAACATCGTCTCCAGAGGCTAAATTCCCTGCCAAATAGCAAGAATAGGGGCAGTATGTAAAGTAAATTCGAAGCTCGGAAAAGTTGACCTTTCTGGGTCTAGGTGCTAGGGCCAGTCTCCGAATCTGGGTTCAAGAGTGTATCAGAAATGGTCACCTTCTCCCACAAAAAGCTGAAAAGGAATACCATGAAACTCCTCCACGGTGATTTAAGCAAATCTCCCTCTCGTTTGAGAGGCGTCTATTCATATTTTCGCTGTCTTCTCACGCAAAATCCAAGACTCGTAAACTTAGAGTTCACAAAGCACTGCAACGCCAAGTGTGGTTTTTGTGCGTGTTGGGAAGTGGAAAGTCCCAATGAAATGAAAGACTATTCGGAATTGGTGAAAAAGTTTCGGCCTGTAGTGTGTTCAGTTTCTGGTGGTGAGCCCTTGCTTCGCAAAAATTTCGACGAACTTCTTGCAGGCTTAAGACCATATTGCCATTACCTTGCCATCATTACCAATGGAGCGTTGCTCAATGAGGAAACCGCGGCCAGGCTTAACAATGCGGGTGTGAATCAAATTTCTGTTTCACTCGATTATATTGGAAAGCAACACAGCGATCAGCGAAAAATTGAAGGCTTGTACGAGCACATTGAAAATATTGTTCCAAAGCTCACGGCGAAGGGATACAACGTTGCGCTCAATACTATTATTATGGATTCGAATATGGAGCACATTATTCCGCTTGCGCACAAAGCAAAAGAGTGGGGCGCGAAAATTTCGTATTCATCCTATTGCACGTTGAAAAAAGATCGCGATGCCGACATGATTAGCCCAGAACGTTTCAAACATTTGCAGCAACTTATAAAAGATATCAAACGCACGAAGCGTGAATTGAAAAATATCAAAAATTCCGACTACTATTTAGATCGCATTCCAGAGTATTTCAAAACGGGTGGCATCGGCAACTGCAAGGCTGGCAAGCTTTGGCTGCAAGCTACGCCCGATGGTTATGTTCAACAATGTTCAGAACTTCCACGTGTTGCGCATTACAGTGACTATGATCCCAAAAAAGTAAAAGCGCCAGCGTGTACAAAATGTTGGTACACGTGTCGCGGAGAATCTGAAGCATCAAAGTTAGATCCAAAAAGAATTTTAGAACTTATTCGAGCCTAAGCCGTGTTGGTTTAGCTTTTTTGAAGGGGATAGTATGAAAAAGTTGTTCATGTTGGTAGCGGTATTGCTTGTTCCAGTATTAGCAGAAGCAGGTGTAAACACTCTCACTCCAGGCCACTATGAGGGGACCATTGTAGATTCAATTAATCCCAGCATGAAAGGATTGAAGTTGAACGCAGATGTGAAAACCGAAGGTAGCAATGTAGTAGCAACCATCACCTACGAAGGTGGAAAAGAAGTTTGGACATGGACGGACACAACGTTGACTCAAGAAGAAATTGATCTTGCCACGAACAAACCAGTGAGACAATACGGAGCGGTAGCAGCAACAACTCCAACCGGAAGCCAACAACGTTACGCTATTCGCTGCACCGACAAAGCAAAAAATGTGTGCGACGCAGGCATCGATTCACGCAACGCATGGGAAATTGAAACCGGCGCAAACTCTTTGAAATACACTGTTTACGGAGTAGCCTCAGCAGTGGAAAAAGCAAACCCAGCAGCAACAGCTATCAAAAGACACGAGTTTGTGTTTAGCAAAAAATAGACAGCGCAATTGAATAAACTAAAAAAGCCCTCGCAAGAGGGCTTTTTTATTGGCGTAAGATTTTAATATATTTCTGTAATTAAAAAACCTATCTGGTAGTCGACCGTAACGCGGAATTTTCGAAAGAAATCAAGACCGATAAGCGCATCAATTCCCCAAGATTCATCGAGTTTTGAGACGAAAACTTCAAGCAGATCAAAATGGCGACCACAAATTTCAACTTGTGGCAATAAAACTTTTCCATATTTTTGAGTTTGTAATCCTTTCTTTACTTTTATTTCATCTGAATGGTTTTCAATAAAACCAGCCTGGATTAAAACAATGTCAGAAAATTCTGTTTTGGGTGCACCTGTATCAACAATGCCTCTAAAAACATGTTTTGTGCCCGTAACGGGATGAGATACAAAGAAATTGGTGTGGATGTGATGTTTGTTTGTATCAAATGGAGTTGTGGTTTACCGCATGACTTCTCATTCCTAAAAATGCTGATTCCCCTGTGTAAAAAAAGGCAGTGTCTTGATTAACAATTGGAGGCAAAGCAGCCACACGTTTTAATTTTGAGTGGCGTTCAATTATTCCACAAATGATTTGTCCATATTCATCAAGTTCAAAATCAGTGATAAGGAGCCATTCATTAGGATATTGAGCTTTCATTTCTTCCCATGTCATTTTAGTTTGCATACGTCTTTCCCTCCATTTGGCTTTTTGTATCACAAAAGGAGCCAAAGCGAAAGTATAGTCATGACGCACGTTCACTTAGCAAGAATATATTTCAAAAAAGTGTAAAAAGTGAAAGGAAATTGAAAGCCTCGCAAGAGGGCTTTTTATTTTAAACTTGCCTTGACGGAAAAGCTAGGTCTGGTCTAGCTTCCCTCAACTCACCTTAGACGAAGTTTTGAGAAAGGGATGCTCATGAGTGATCTTGCCCAAGTAAGAAGTGTCATCGCGCAGAAATGTCCTCAGGTAAGGCATTTTGGATTTATGTGGAATGGAATCACTCCAAAGCACTTTAAGTGTGATGGGCGTGCTTCTCAAAAAAATACGTTTGCATGTCTTGATAAGGCTTACGAACGTTTTTTAAAGATGACACGTTTATATCAAACATCTTTTCAAGAAAGAGAGATTGATGAAGCGCTGATGAATTTGGGACTAGCTTCTTTAAATTATGAAAAGGCAAGATTGCCAGCGATCTTGGGAATGACGGCCTTAGGTTCAGACCATTTTTCGGAACTTTTTCTCAAGTCTTCTCAATACAAATATCTTTTTGAAGAAGAAGGCGAAACTCAAGTTCACGCCAATTACACTTCAGCCGTTGTGTACGCGGCCTGCGTTCAAGAATATCCAAAACCAGGCAGATATCGCATCCGTGGAAATAGGGCGTTAGCGGGGAGGTAGATTTATTCCATAAAAGTTGCAGGAAATGACAGAGTAAAAATCCATGAGAATATCATGAAAAAACGCGCTTGGTTTTCTGGGAACTCACATGCGAGCCTTCATTTCTTCCCATGTCATTTTAAATTTCACACGTTTATTCCTTATTGCTCAAAAAAATAATGTCCCCGATTTACTTCACGAAATAGTTTCAGTTTTATCAAGTTGCTGAAGAAACTCTAAGTCTTGTGTGTCTGTACTTCGTGAACGGTTTTTGACAGCAATCTCTTTGAGTCGAATCAAATCTTCCCTTGCAGCCACATAAAATGTATAGGAGCGAATTTTCTTTTTTTGCGCCCGTTTGGCAAGTTCCACGGCAGGGAGTGGAAAGTCAAAAAGGAGGTCGATGCGCAGGCCGCTTTTCTTTTTAAGAAAATATGCACTTGAAGGCTTATCTAAATGCATCCGAATGGATGCAACTTTTTGATTGTTGATTGTATTGAGAATAGTTCCTTGTTGATCTATCTTTGAAGCGAGCTCAAAACCACGCGAGTAAAAAAGTGAAAGTATCTGCTCTTGAAGATCATTGTTTTTGGCAATCAGGATATCAAAGTCTTCAGTGACTCGTCGTGAGCCCAAAATAACCAAAGCCATTCCGCCCACCAGCACAGGTGACAGGGTTAATTTTTCAAGATCCCGCAAGAGTTGCCCAACTTCTTCAATATAGCTTTCATCTTTAAACATAAACTCCTGGCAGCTTTTCTGGAGCAGTTTTGCGAGACTTTACTTTGGGTGGAAGGGAGAGTTCATGGATGGCTTTGAGATACCGAAAATTTGTTTCAATTCTTTGTGCAATTTGCAGAGATTGTATGCGGGCTTTTGCCCCTTGAGCGGCAATGTTTTTTTTCTGTTCAGCTGAAAGCGTTTTGGCTCGAGCTTGCCCGCCACGCCTCCCTAAGATTTTGGCATACTGATGTAATGACATAGCTGGAAAAATAGCTTAGCGCTAAGCAAAAGTCAATAAAAAACAGAGGAGGGCACGTCTTGATTTTTCACTCCTGAGCCGACAACCAGAATCGAACTGGTGACCTCTTCATTACGAGTGAAGCGCTCTACCAACTGAGCTATGCCGTGAAAAAGGGGTCAAGTCTTTACTTTTTACTTTTCAACTGAGCTTAAAACACAATCCATCACATCTTCTAACATCTTCTGAACCGGCCATGATTCTAGAAGCACGCACGGGAAAAATGTTAAACACATCGGACAGCTCACGAAAAACAACGAACGGGCGTTTTTTCGATTTATTACGATCACGTGATAAGCGCACTGGAGAAGACTTTGTGCTACAAAGTAAAAGGTAAAGACTTGACCCCTTGAGATTGGAAGCAACTATTTCAAAAAATTGCCGATAAGAGTATGAGGAACGAGGTATCTCTGTGGCAGAACCGACAATCCAGATAGGCAAAGCGACGGTTCTAATTATCGATAATCAAACAGGTTTTTTTGGTTATTTTTTCCTTAAACGCAAGCGAGAGCATGCTTTAACTCTTTTCGAAAAAACTAATGTTATTATGCAGGCTATGCTAAGCATGGCACTAAAAATATGGCACTAAAAATAGCACGCAACTTTCTATCGATATCGTCGATATATTATCCTGAATCAATAAAGGAGAAAAATTATGGCATGTGGAAAAGTAACATTGGATATTCCTATGGAATTGGCTGCATCGCTTCATGTTGCATTTTTGCAGGCAGCAGAAAGTGATGATGCGAGTGAGAGCGAAGCTGAAATTGATACCATTCAAGAATTAAGAACTTTCGAAACAAAAGTAGGCGAATGGAAAGAACGTTTTGCAAACGGTGGTCAAAAATGGATCGTAGATAACATTGCGAGCGAGCTTATTAGACCGCTTGGTATGAGCGAAAGGTATCCCTTGAATAGAATTAAAGCGGCGTTAGATGATTTAAGTAAAAGAAGAAAAAAGGGTGAATTTGCAAATGCAGATGGAGTTGAAATTCAATTTTGGGGACGTAAAAATTTTTCGATTAGTTTTGGTGAAGGCGTATCACTTACTAGGGCGTGTTAACACTATTTAAGACCCTCCACGATAAGCACGAAAAGAATAAAGCCAATGAACATGATGTCGAGCTTTTCAAAGCGACTGAAGATACGACGATAGCCTTTGAGCCTCCGAAAGAGT
>Ga0210019_1004431_pt1 | contig 12204 bp, 12 predicted proteins | sample CryGeyCG2114_020_2_FD_183969 | JGI IMG/M metagenome (GOLD analysis project Ga0210019, IMG submission 183969) | Groundwater microbial communities from aquifer - Crystal Geyser CG11_big_fil_rev_8/21/14_0.20 (SPAdes) (version 2) | ecosystem: Environmental > Aquatic > Deep subsurface > Groundwater ...
CTATCAGCTGCAGAAGATCCAGGCCGAGAGCTTCATCGGGTCGCTCGTGGCTCTTTCGATGACCCGGGAGCTGGGGCCGGTTCTGACCGCGCTGGTCGTCGCCGGCCGGGTCGGGGCGGCGATCACCGCGGAGGTCGGCACGATGCGGGTCACCGAGCAGGTGGACGCGCTGGAGACGCTGGGGACCGATCCGATCCGTTACCTGGCTTCGCCGCGGCTCCTGGCGCTGACGGTGATGCTGCCGCTCTTGGTCGTCTACGCCGACCTGGTCGGGATCTTCGGCGGCTACATCGTCGGGGTCTACAAGCTGGGGATCGGTTCGACGATGTACATGAACTCCACCTGGGACCCGCTGACGATGAAGGATGTGATGACCGGGCTCTTCAAGACCGCGGTCTTCGGGATGATCATCGCGAACATTGCCTGTCACGAGGGGTTTGAGACCCGGGGCGGGGCCGAGGGAGTGGGCCGCTCGACGACGCTGTCGGTCGTGATCTCGTTCATCCTGATCATCACCGCCGACTGTTTCTTCACGGCGCTGTTCTACTTCGTGCTGCCGAGATGATTGAGCTGATCAACCTCCGGAAGCGGTTCAACGGCAAGCCGGTGCTGGACCAGGCGAGCCTCACGATCCGGGACGGCGAGACGATGGTCATCATCGGCCGTTCGGGCGAGGGGAAGACGGTCCTGCTGCGGCACATCATCGGGCTGATCCGGCCCGACGCCGGTCAGGTGCTCGTGGACGGGCAGGACCTGGCTGCTTTGGACAAGAAGCAGTTGGCGGAGCTGCGGCTGAAGTTCGGCATGCTGTTTCAGGGGGCGGCCCTCTTCGACTCCCTGACGGTCGAGGAGAATGTCGCCTTTGCCCTGTTGGAGCACGCCCGGATGACGCCGGCTCAGATCGACGCCCGGGTGGCCGAGTGCCTCCGAATGGTGGGGCTGGCCGGGTCGCAGAAGATGAAGCCGGCGGAGTTGTCGGGGGGGATGCGCAAGCGGGTGGGGCTGGCCCGGGCGATCGCGATGAAGCCCAAGACGGTCCTGTACGATGAGCCGACGACCGGGATCGATCCGGTGATGGCGGATGTGATCAACGACCTGATCGTCAAGCTGAGTGAACAGCTCGGAGTGACCGGCATCGCGGTTACCCACGACATGGTCTCCGCCTACAAGATCGCCGATCGGATCGCCATGCTGCACGAAGGGAAGATCATCGAAGTGGGAACGCCGGACCAGATCCGGAATTCATCCAATCCATTGGTCAGGAACTTTGTCGAGGGGCGGGCGGACGAGGCCCTTCTGAGGAAAGGAGGACACCCGGGATGACCGAAGGGAACCGAGAGATCAAGGTCGGTCTGTTTGTCTTCATCGCGTTCGTGCTCTTGAGCGTGATCGTCTTCTCGATCAGCGATTTCTACACCCTGCGGCCCCGGTACACCTACGGGATTACGGTGCAGTTCGGCTTCGCCAATGGAGTCCAGGAGGGGGCCCCGGTCCGGCTGGCCGGCGTGGAGGTCGGGGAGGTCCAGGCGGTCCGGGTCCGGGCCGACGATGTCAGCCAGCGGACCCTCGCCGAGCTCGACATCCGCCTGGCCCGGGACGCCCGGGTCGAGAAAGACGCGGTCGCGACCATTAACACCCTCGGGTTCATCGGGGAGAAATACCTGGAGATCGTTCCCGGGACGCCGGGCGCCGACCTGTTGAAGGAGGGCGGGGTGTTGACCGGCAAGGATTCGGTTCCGGCCGAGAAGCTCGTGGAGTCGGGCTATGAAGCGGCTGAGGAGCTCAAGCTGGCCGTGGCCTCTCTCAACCAGATCCTCGGTGATCCGGAGACCCGGGTGCACCTCAAGGAGACCCTCGCCAATTCCAGTGAGGCGACCGCCGAGCTGACCGAGCTGATGCGGCGGGCCAATGTCGTGATGGCCAAGGTCAGCGCGGGGGAGGGGACCGTCGGAAAACTCCTGATGGACCAGGGGATGTACGACAAGATTGACACGACCGTGGACGACATCAAACGGCATCCGTGGAAGCTGTTTTTCCGCCCGAAGAAGAGTAAGCGGGAGAGCCGGGCGGAGAAGAATTTTGGGCCTTAACGATTTTTGTGACGGGGTCAGGCCCCCCTGTCCCGTGGAGGGGACAGGGGGGCCTGACCCCCTGAGTTGTGGAGGGAATCACGGTGATGACGGTATGGATCATTCGCGCTTTTTTTATCATTTCCTGCGCAGCGGTCGGTTTTCAGGTGGGGGTTTCACAGGGGGGAACCTTTTCCACCGGATGGATCGGGGCGGGGGCCGGCGCCGGGCTGGCGGGCGCGCTGATCGTCTTGGAGGCGCTGCTTAAGAAGGTCTCCCTGCGGGGGCTGTTCGCCGCGATCCTGGGGCTGCTGCTCGGTTTGGCGCTCTCGCGGCTGCTCTTCTCGGTCCTGGAGTCGGCGGCGCTGGCCGGGCCGGTCCCGCCGGTCTGGCGGGCGGCGGTGACCCTGACCGCCTGCTACTTCGGGGCGCTGATCGCGGTCAAGGGACGGGACGACTTCAACATCCTTCTGCCGTATGTTCGGTTCTCGCCGCAGGATCGGCGGGAGGAGTTCGTGATCCTCGACACCTCGGTCATCATCGACGGCCGCATCGCCGACATTTGCAAGACCAAATTCGTCGAAGGCCGGTTCGTGATCCCCCGCTTCGTGCTGCGGGAGCTGCAGCAGATCGCCGACAGCCAGGACCCGATCAAGCGCAACCGCGGCCGCCGGGGGCTGGATGTGCTGGCGCTGATCCAGAAGATCCAGCACATTGATGTCTCGATCCGGGACGAGGATTTCCCCGACACCCGGGAGGTGGACGCCAAGCTCGTGAAGCTGGCGCAGTTGCTTGGCGGCAAGGTGCTGACCAATGACTTCAATCTCAACAAGATCGCCGAGCTGCAAGGGGTGCGGGTGCTCAACATCAACGAGCTGGCCAACGCGCTCAAACCGGTCGTCCTTCCCGGCGAGATGATGGAGGCCCGGATCATCAAGGAGGGGAAGGAGTACAACCAGGGGGTCGCCTACCTCGACGACGGCACGATGGTGGTCGTCGAGCAGGGGCGGGCGCTGATCGGCCAGACTGTCCGGGTCCTCGTCACCTCGGTGCTGCAGACGGCGGCCGGCCGGATGATTTTTGCCAAGCCGGAATCGGAAGGGGCGGGGCGGGGTGCCTTCAAGTCGGCGGCCCGCTAGCGGGAGGGCCTCCGGCCCGGTCGGTGTGATCGTCGTCGCCGGCGGCGCCGGCAAGCGGATGGGGGGACGGCTGCGCAAGCCGTACCTGTCGCTGGCCGGCCGGCCGATGCTGGTCCGCACCCTGGAGCCGTTCGAACGGTCCCGGGCGATCGACGGAATCTGGATCGCCGCTCGGAAAGAGGATCTCACCCGTTGCCGGCGGCTGGTGCGCCGCTTCGGCTTCCGGAAGGTGGCCGGCATCGTCGCCGGCGGCGGCAGCCGGAGCGAGTCGGTCTTCAACGGGCTCAAGGCGGTGTCGCCCGCCGCGAAGTGGATTTTGGTGCATGACGCGGCCCGGCCGCTGGTGACCATTGCTGTGATCGAACGGACCTTGGCGGCGGCCCGCCGGCACGGGGCGGCGGTGGCCGCGGTGCCGGTGGTCCCGACGATCAAGGAGGCCCGGGCGGCGGCCCGCAACGGGGCGGCCCCTCGGATTCGGCGGACGCTGGACCGGCGGCGGCTCTGGGAGATCCAGACGCCGCAGGCTTTCCGGGCGGAGCTCCTGCGGCGGGCTTACGCCTGCGGGGCCCGGGCGCGGGCCCGGGCGACCGATGACGCGTCCTTGGTGGAACGAATGAAGCGGCCGGTTCATCTGGCGCTGGGGTCCCCCTGGAACATCAAGGTGACCCGGCCGGAGGACCGGATCATCGCGGAGGCGGTGTGGCATGCGAATCGGAATTGGGTTTGACATTCATCGGCTGACGGCCGGCCGGCCGCTCCTTCTGGGCGGGGTGACAATCCCCGCTCAAGCGGGGGCCGAGGGCCATTCCGACGCCGACGTCCTGCTGCATGCCCTGACCGACGCGCTCTTGGGAGCGGCGGGGGCCGGCGACATCGGGACCCACTTCCCCGACACCGATCCCAAGTGGAAGGGGGCGGCCAGCGGGCTGTTCGTCGCCGAGGCGCTGCGGCTGGCGCAGCAGAAGGGGTACCGGGTCGCCAACGCCGATCTGATGGTGCTGGCTGAGGCGCCGAAGCTGGTTCCGTCCCGGGAGAAGATCGTCGGGGCGGTGGCGGCCCTTCTGAAGGTGGAGCCGGGCCGGGTGAACTTCAAGGCCCGGACGATGGAGCGGCTGGGCCCGATCGGTGAGGGGCGGGCGATTGCCGCTTGGGTCTCGGTGCTGCTGGAACCGGAGGGGGACCGATGAAAATCTTGATCGCGCTTTTGGCGGGGGTCGTGATTGCCCGGATCGGGCTGCGGGGGGAGATTCGGGCCGCGCTGGAGCGGGACCCGGCGGCCCGCAACGGCTGGGAGGTGCTCCTGCTGTATCCCTCGGTCTGGGCGATCGGCTCCCACCGTCTCGCGCATGGTCTCAATCGGATCGGACTGAAGTTTCCGGCCCGGCTCCTTTCGCAGGTCGCCCGCTTCCTGACCGGCATCGAGATTCATCCCGGCGCCCGGATCGGACGGGGTTTCTTCATCGATCACGGGATGGGGGTGGTGATCGGGGAGACCGCCCAGGTCGGGGACAATGTGACCCTGTTCCAGGGGGTGACGCTGGGCGGCACCGGCAAGGAGAAGGGGAAACGCCACCCGACCCTCGGCAACAATGTGGTCGTCGGCGCCGGCGCCAAGGTGCTCGGCAGCTTCCGGATCGGCAACAATGTCCGGATCGGCGCCAACGCGGTGGTGGTCCGGGAGGTGCCGGATGACGCGGTCGTCGTCGGCGTTCCGGGCCGGGTCGTCAAGGAATCAGGCCGCTATTATCCTGGGATTAACCTGGACCACACCGCTCTGCCGGACCCGCTCACGCAGGCGCTGGACCGCCTGCAGAATGAGATTGATCACATCGAAGGGGAAATCAGGAAACACCATCAGGGCCAGCGGTGACCGAACTGCAATTCACCAACACCTTGACCGGACGGAAAGAACCGTTCCGGCCGATGAATCCCTCCGGGGTCCGGATGTATGTCTGCGGCGTGACGGTCTACGATGACTCCCATCTGGGGCATGCCCGGGGGGCGGTCGTCTTCGACACCCTTCGCCGTTTCCTGGAGCGCCGGGGGCTGAAGGTCACGCATGTCCGGAACATCACCGATGTGGATGACAAGATCATCGCCCGGGCCCGGCGGGAGCCCGCCTCGGCCGGCAGCCTGAATGACCGGACCCGGGCGGTCGCCGAGCGGTACACCCGTTCCTTTCAGAAGGATTTCATCCGGTTGGGGCTGCTGCCGCCCACCCATGAGCCGAAAGCCACCGAATACATCCCGAAAATCCAGAAGCTCATCGCCCGTCTGATCGATCGGGAGATGGCCTATGTCGGGGAGGACGGCGTCTACTTCGCGGTCCGGCATCTCGGAGAGCGGTATGGTCGGCTCTCGAACCAGAAGCTGGATCAGATGCTGGAGGCGCCGGAGGCCGAGCCCGAGTCCCGGGGGAAGATGGACCCCTGGGATTTCGCCCTCTGGAAGCGGGCCAAATCGGAGGAGCCGGCCTGGGACTCCCCCTGGGGAGCCGGGCGGCCCGGCTGGCACATCGAATGCACGACGATGGCGACCGACCTGCTCGGGCAGTCGTTCGACATTCACGGCGGCGGCCGGGACTTGATCTTCCCCCACCATGAGAATGAGCTGGCGCAGGCGCTCGGAGCGGAGATGTCGTTCGCCAAAACCTGGCTGCACAACGGCCTGTTGACCGTCGAGGGACAGAAGATGTCCAAGTCGGTCGGCAATATCGTGACGATCGAGGCGGTGTTGAAGAAGCATCCGGCAGATGTCCTGCGGCTCTTCTTCCTGGGGGTCCATTACCGCTCCCCGATGGATTTCACCTGGGAGCATTTGGAGGAGTCGGCGGCGGCGGCTGCCCGGATCCTGGGTTTCCTCGCCCAGGTGGAGCAACTGATCGGAAAAGGGGAGATGCTTCCTTCGGCTCCGGCCGACGCGGCCCGTTCGGAGTTTGAGGAGGCGATGGCCGACGACCTGAACACCCCCCGGGCGTTGGCCGCCCTGCATGGGCTGGTCACCCGGGGTTCCGCCCGCCTGAGGGAGGCTTTCTCCGGCAACGAATCGTTCCGGAAACAGCTCCGGGGAGAGGCGGAGACCCTGCGGGAATTGACCGAGGTGCTGGGGCTCCGTTTCTTCCGGTCGGCCGACCTGCCGGCCGAGCTCATGAAGCTGCGGGAGGAGCGGGACCAGGCCCGGAAACGGAAGGATTTCAAGCGGTCCGACGAGATCCGGGAACAGGTCAAGAAGGCCGGTTTTCTGATGGAGGATACCGGAGGGGGGACCGTCATTGTCCCGGATGTCTAGACGGCGGGGGTTGTTCATCACGCTGGAGGGGCCGGAGGGGGCCGGCAAGTCCACGCAGGCCCGCCGGTTGGCCGGCTGGCTCCGGCGGCGGGGACGGAAGGTGCTGCTGACCCGGGAACCGGGGGGGACCCCGATCGGAATGAAACTGCGCCGGATTCTTCTGGACAAGCGGTCGGGGAACCTGGACCCGCTGGTGGAGCTTTGTTTGTATGAAGCGGCCCGGGGGGAGCTGCTTCGGCGGGTGATCCGCCCGGCGCTGGCGGCGGGGAAGGTGGTGGTGCTGGACCGGTTCCAGGACTCCACCTGGGTCTATCAGGGATATGCCGGCGCGGTGGACCGGAAGCTGGTGGAGCGGCTCGGGACGGTGGTCCTGGCCGGTTGTGAACCGGACCTGACCCTGCTGCTGGATCTGCCGGTCCGCCGGGGGCTGGCGCGGGTTCGGCGGCCCAATCGGTTCGAGGCCAAGCCGCTTCGTTTTCATGAGACCGTTCGGCGGGGATACCTTTTTCTGAGCCGGCGGTTTCCCCGCCGGATCCGGCGGATTGCCGCCGATCGGTCGCTTCAGGAGGTTCAGGATGCCATCCAAAGGGAAGTCGAGCGGTTCCTTCGCTGAGATCGTCGGCCTGGAATCGGCCGTCCGCCTCTTCGAAGGCCAACTGGCTTCGGGGGAGGTTCCCCACACCCTGCTGCTGCAGGGGCCGGCCGGCGTCGGCAAGCGGAAGCTGGCGCTGGAGCTGGCGGGGATCCTTTCCGAAGGGCAGGTCGCCGATCTGACCGTCGTGGAGCCGGAATCCCCGACCGGCCAGCTGAAGATCGATCAGCTCCGGGAGCTGGTCCGCTGGCTGACCCTCACCCCGCGGGACGCCGCCCGGAAGGTGGGGGTGATCATGGAGGCGGACCGGATGGGGGTGGACGCCGCCAACGCCTGTCTGAAGTTCCTCGAGGAGCCGCCCGACCGGTCGGTCCTGATCCTGGTCACCGCCGCCCCCCACCGGATGCTTCCGACGATCCTCTCCCGCTGCCATGTCGTCCGCTGTTTTCCGCAGGGGGCGGCCCGGGTGGAACAGTTTCTGCGGGAGACCGAGAAACTGCCGGCCGGGGCGGCGAAGATGCTGGCGGCCCTCTCCGGCGGCCGGCTTGGGGAGGCCCTTCGCCTCCACCGGGAGGGATTGGCTCAGCGCAAGAACGCCGTCCTGGATGAATTGTTGTCCACCTTCCGGTCGGGCGGGGTGGAGCCGTCGTTGGCCTCCGCCTCCCGGCTGGAGATCGAGGAGGGGTTGGGGTGGCTGGCCGGCTGGTGGCGGGACCTGCTGGTGCTGGCCCTCGGGGGAGACCCGGCCTGGGTGATCCATCAGGACCGTCTCAAGGAGCTGCAAGCCGGACCGACTCCCGATCCTCTGCTGCTGATGAAGCGGGTTGAACAGACTTGTCAGCTGCAGGAGGCGGTTCGGCGCAACGCCAACGCCAAGATCGCCCTCGCGGCCCTGATGACCGGAGCAATCGATGGCTGAACCGTTTTATCTGACCACGCCGCTTTACTACGTGAACGCCCGGCCGCATCTGGGGCACGCCTACACGACGATCGTCGCCGATTCGATCGCGAGGGCCCAGCGCCAGCGGGGCAGGACCGTCTTCCTCCTGACCGGGACCGACGAGCATGGGGAGAAGATCGCCGAGGCGGCGGCGAAGGCGGGGGAGAATCCGCAGGCCTTCGTGGACCGGGTCTCCGGCAGCTTCAAGGAACTCTGGAAGCTGTTCGGAATCTCCTACGATCGGTTCATCCGGACAACCGATCCGGACCACGAAAGGGTCGTCCAGGAGCTTTGCCGGCGGCTGCATGAGGCGGGGTTGCTCAAGCCCGGCACCTATACCTTCTGGTACTGCGTCTCCTGCGAGACCGGCTGGACCGCCGGCGATTTCAAGTCCCCCGATCAGAAACTGTGCCCTTCCTGCAGCCGGCCGGTGGAGGAGGTGACCGAGGAAGATTACTTCCTGCATCTGGAGCCGCATAGGATTTGGCTCAAGCAATCCATCGAGAAAGGTCGGGATGTCGATACCGGCCGGCTGTTCAGCATCCGCCCGGAGTCCCGCCGCAACGAGGCGCTGGGGATGCTGGAGAAGGCGCTGCCCCCCCTCTGCGTGACCCGGCCGAGGGAGCGGGTCAGTTGGGGGATCACAGTGCCGTTCAGCCCGGACCATGTCACCTATGTCTGGTTCGACGCTCTGATCAACTACATCTCGGCGCTTGGCTGGCCGGGCGATCCGAAATTCAAAACCTTCTGGCAGACTGCCGGAGCGGTCCATCTGATCGGCAAGGACATCCTGCGGCATCACGCCCTCTACTGGCCGATCATCCTGAAGGCGGCCGGTATTGAACCTCCGAAGATGATCTTCGCCCACGGCTGGTGGCTGGTTGGCGGGGAGAAGATGTCCAAATCGCGGGGGAACGCGGTCGAGCCGATCGAGATCGTCAAAACCTACGGGCTGGACGCCTTCCGCTATTTCCTGCTGCGGGACGCGCCGTTCGGGGAGGACGGGGTCTTCACCGAGCCCAACTTCATCAAGCGGATCAACTCCGACCTGGCGAACGACCTGGGGAACCTGGTCTACCGGACCCTGACGATGATCGAGAAGCATCTCGGCGGACAGATCCCGAAACCCACGGGATTGCCGGGGCGCCAGGGGATCATCCAAACAGCTTTGAACAAATTGAATCAGGGTATCCGAGACATCCAGCCGGATGAATCCTTAAAGGGGATATGGATCTTGGTCAGTTGGGCCAACCGCCGAGTCGAGGAAAAAGCGCCCTGGAAACTGGCCAAAGAGGGAAAGAGGGAAGAATTGGAGGAATTCCTGTCGGAGATGGCCGATATCCTTAGAGTATTGGCGCTGTTCGTGTGGCCTTTTATGCCGGGAACGGCCGAAGCGATCTGGAAGCAGTTGGGTTGTTCCAAAACCCTGCAGGAACTCGTTGATGAAGCGGCGGGGGAAGGAAGAGACATGATTTTGGCCCATCTGACGCATCCTCTGCCGGCCGGGCAGAAGATCGCGAAGGGCAAACCCCTCTTCCCGAGAATCGACCTGAAGGAAGGGAAGGCTACTTCTTAACTTCTTCCGGTTCGTAGTGGTGGGGGTGGGCGTGTTTCGGGACGGTCAGCCGCCCTTCCTTGAAGGCCTGGAGACAGGCCTCGGCGACGACCGGGTCGAACTGGGTGCCGGCGCAGGCTTGGACCTCCTCGCAGGCTTTCTCGACGGTGATGCGGGCCCGATAGGGGCGGTCGGAGAGCATCGCGTCCAGCGCGTCGGCCACTGCGATGATTCGGGCCCCGAGGCAGATCTTCTCCCCCCGCAGCCCCTGCGGGTAGCCGGAGCCGTCCCACCGCTCATGCTCCTGATGAACCATTGCCACGACATCCTTCATCGAGGTGATCGGCTTGAGGATTCTCGCCCCCCAGTAGGGATGCTGCTTGATGATCTCGTACTCCTGGCGGCTCAGCGGCCCCTGTTTGAGCAGGACGTTGTCTGGGATCGCGATCTTCCCCAGGTCGTGCAGTTCGCAGCCGTGCACCAGCCGGTGCACCTTGGCCTTCGACATTCCCATCTGCTCGGCGATGATCCGGGCGTAATGGGCGACATTGTAGGCGTGGCTGGAGAGGTAGGTGTCCTTGGCCCCCATCGCCTCGATCAGGGAGGAGACCACCTGCAGGTAGGTTTCTTCGAGCCGCTGGTGGGTCTCGGCCGCCTCCAGGCTGTGCTGGGAGATCTTCCCCTCCAGCCGCCGGTTCCATTCCAGCACCTGGGACTTGACCTGATCCAACTCCTGGTTGCTGTCCCGGAGACGGCCGGAGAGGACGAAGACAAAAACCCCAGCGCCGGCCCCGACGGCCAGCAGCAGGGCCGCCCAGGCCCAATCGATCAGGAGTATCAACCCCATAGCGGCTCCATTCAGGGCTTAGTATATACTATAACGGCAATGATTTACTTCGATTACAATGCCACCACCCCCCTGCTTCCGGAGGTGGAGTCGGCCTGTCGGCCCCTCTTTGGGACCCTTTTCGGCAACCCTTCAAGCCTCCATCGCAAAGGACAGGAGGCGCGGGCGGCGCTGGAGGGAGCGAGGCGTCAACTCCTTGCGGCGCTTGGAGATGAGGAAGGGATCCTCCTCTTTACCTCCGGTGGGACTGAGAGTGACAACCTGGCCCTGAAGGGGGCGGCCCGCGCTCTGCGGAGTCAGGGGGACCATCTGATCGTCTCGGCGGTGGAACACAGCGCGGTGTTGAACAGCGCCCGGGCGTTGGCACGGGAAGGGTTCCGGGTGGAGATCCTCCCGGTGGACGAGGCCGGACGGATCGATCCGGCCGCCCTGGAACAGCGGCTGACCGACCGGACGATCCTGATCTCCGTCATGCAGGCCAACAACGAGGTGGGAACGATCCAGCCGGTCGCTCAAGTCGGCGCGATCGCCCGGGGGCGAGGGATCCTCTTCCATACCGACGCGGTGCAGTCGTTCGGAAAACTCCCGTTGAATGTCCGCTCCCTTCCGGCCGATTTGGTCTCGATCTCCGCCCACAAGATCGGCGGTCCCAAGGGGGCCGGGGCCCTCTATCTACGGCGGGGAACACCGCTGGAACCGCTGTTTCATGGGGGGCCGCACGAGGGGAACCGGCGGGCCGGCACTGAGGGGCTGCTTGGGATCGTTGGGATGGCGGCCGCCGCCCAAGCGGCGATGCAGAAGCTGGCCGGCGGGGAGTCGAATCGCTTGGCCGCCCTGCGGGACCGGCTGGAGGAGGGGCTCCTGAAGCGGGTTCCCGACGCGGTCCGGAACGGTCCGGCGGACGGCCGGATCCCGAACACCGCAGGGATCAGTTTCCTCGGCTGCGACGGGGAGATCCTGCTGCAGGGGCTGGACCTGGCCGGCATCTGCGTCTCCACCGGGTCGGCCTGCGCGGCCGGTTCCCGCGCCCCCTCGCATGTTCTGCGGGCGATGGGCCTGGCCGAGGAGCGGATCGCCGGATCGGTCCGTTTCTCGATCGGCTGGAAGACGACCGAGGCGGAGATCGACCAGGTCCTGCGGGAGATCCCCCCGATCGTGGAGCGGGTGAGGGCGGCCCGACGGAGCATCAGATGAAGTTGGTGGACACCCACTGCCACCTGCATCGGTCCGAGTACGATGCCGACCGGCCGGCGGTGCTGGAGCGGGCGAAGGCCGCCGGCGTGATTGCGATCATCGATCCGGCGGTGGAGGCCGATTCCAACGAGCAGGTGTTGAAGAGTTGCGCGGCGACCCCGGAGGTGTACGGGGCGGTCGGGCTGCATCCGAATCACGCCGGGGAGTGGAGTGAGGATTTCCACCGCCGGCTGCGGGGGTGGGCCGGCGCCGAGAAGGTGGTGGCGATCGGCGAGGTGGGGCTGGATTACTATCGTCAGACCGCTCCCCGGGAGACCCAACAGAAGGTGCTGGCCCGCCTGCTGTCGCTGGCGGCGGAACTGGACAAGCCGGTCATCCTCCATTGCCGGGACGCCGGGCTGCCGGGAGAGGGGACGGGAGAGATTTACCGGGATCTCTTCCGGATCCTCCGGGGGGTCGGCCGGCCGCTGCGGGGGGTGCTGCACTGCTTCGCCGGCCCGCCGGAGGCGGCGCTTCAAGGCATTGAGATGGGGCTGCTGATCTCCTTTGCCGGCAACCTGACCTTCAAGAAGGGGGAGCG
>Ga0210019_1004432_pt1 | contig 12204 bp, 2 predicted proteins | sample CryGeyCG2114_020_2_FD_183969 | JGI IMG/M metagenome (GOLD analysis project Ga0210019, IMG submission 183969) | Groundwater microbial communities from aquifer - Crystal Geyser CG11_big_fil_rev_8/21/14_0.20 (SPAdes) (version 2) | ecosystem: Environmental > Aquatic > Deep subsurface > Groundwater ...
TCGCGCGAACGCTACATGCAAATGCGTTGCGCTTGGGTGTCGTCCCCTGCCCTGCGGCTGCAAATTCAGACTTCATTTGTTCTGCTGTCATGCGATCTTCCAAAATTTGTTTTGTTCGTGTGCAGCCATTTTTGTCGCGTTGGTTGCATACATTTCTCGTCTCATTCCCTAAGCATTTCTACAATCAGGACCAGACTAATAATTAATATCGTTGAGTCAGCTGTTACTGGCTGGAACTGCCTGAACCAGCACCCCCACCGTTGCCGCAACTCGTACATGGTGGCGGGACACAACTTGCCCCCGGCATGGATTGCGGTGCAGAACCGCCCCCCGTAAATCCACCACCAGCACAACCTCCCCCGCCAGTACCCCCACCGGCTGCACCACCACCACCGCCCAAAGTGGGCGCAGAAGGCGTCGAGCAGGTGCTATTTGAAATGGAGTAGAAAGTGGATTGCGCAGAACTGGTACTTTCTTGTCCATTGGCACACACGTAGTGCCAGGTTGTTTTAACGTTTTTGGTGTAGTTGTAGCAGCCCCCGCCAGTAGCCGTTGCCGCCGGTTGGTCGAGTGATATCAAGCTCACTACGCGATACGGAATGGTGACACGCTGCTTGGCTTCCAGTGTGGTTGGTATGGTTGCCATGAATTCGTAACGGAAATTGGCATCCGCTGCTGGCGGCGTGAATGCTACGTTGTCCGCACGCACCAGACCGTAGTTGGTCAAGGTGAATTCACCAAGGAATACGTCACCTGCTTTCATTGCGGGCAAACTGACACTCATCGGCTCCAGCAGCACCACTGGGGCCGGTACATTCGCTACAAAGGTCACCAGTGGTGTAATGGTGTATGTGTCGTTGATCGTCACAGGAGTCACAGACCATTCAACCGTGACAAGGTTGTAGTCCATGAAGATGTCTTGCGAAACGGTAATGCCGGGCTTCACCGTCAGACGACCGATGATTTCCTGATGGTTTGCTGCGGTAGCTCGGAATTTGTATCGTCCACTTGGCAGGTCGGTGAAATAAGCTTCACCTAAACTGTCAGTCGTGAGTGTGCTGGTCGCAGTTGCGACCGTTTCGTTCTGGAGCGTGATACGCGCGCCAGACATGCCTGCAATACGTTGACCACTTGTGTTCAGTGTGCCGGTATAGATATCGGATGCCTTGAACAGCGCATTGCCGATGCCAGCTTGCGTCAACGAGACATAGATCGGGATGTCCCCTCCTGTCGCATTGGCCGAAGCAACCCGCAACTTGAAGGTGTAAATGCCGTCCGCCAGGGTCGCCGGTGGTGTCATAGCGATGTCGATGGCTCGCTTCTCGCCGACGACCAGATTACCGATGTTGTTGCCTGCGGCAAGATAGATCCAAGAGGGAGCGGGAGTGCCATCCTGATTGATCAGGGTGGCGGTGATGCCTTGCGCTTCTGCGAAGCCCCGATTCTCAAGTGTCACTTGCTCCAGCGCATTCGCGCCTTGCGCAACCCCGGTTTCTACGAAGCTCGGGCTCGGGAAGATTGACGGTTTGCCATCGGTGAACACGTAATTAACCTGGACGGTGGCAACGGGCTGCGTGCCCTTCTCATCGGCCATGACTTTGAGGTAGAGGCTGCCGCTTGTCGGTGCATTATTGTCCCCCGTTATCGTCACTGCGATATCACCCGACTGCGATGAACCTAGTGCGATAGGCGCTCCGGTAGTTAGTGTGATGCCTGCCGGCAATGCTCCGCTCGGCTGGGCAACAGCGTCGTATACCACTCGAACATTGTTGGCGATGGTGCCCGGGCCGGCCTTAGTCCGCAGTTTGAATGTGTACGGATAATTGCGCAGGTTGTTTAGTTTGTAGAGGGTCGGACTGACAACCAAGCTATTGATGACGAACTGGCCCTGCGCCGGGCGCTCGACGATATCCGGATGGACGACCGATACTTTATATACCCCACCCTCGTTTGCGGTCGGTTTGAAGCTGAATGTGAAGTTCCCCGCCATATCGGAGAACACATCAAAACGACGCTCGAAACCGCTGACATTCAAGAATAGCTTGAGCGCGACATTGGCCAATGGTTGTTGCGTGGCTCGGTCAATAGCCTGTCCGCTGATAACGACATCCTGTTCTCCGAAAGAGCTGGCCGGTGAGATATGGGTGACTTCTGCAAAGTAGGCTGTCTCGATCAGAGAAATCTGTTGCCGATTGGACAAGCCGGGAACGCTGACAGCTTCCGGTGTCCCGAGGCGATATCTGATGTTATCGATCTCCAGCTGTACCGTGACAAGGTCTGGCGCTGCCGATGGAACAGACATGCTCATGAATTCAGAGGTGAAGCTTGTGCGAGCGGGAATCCTCGCAACGGTCTGTCCAGTTGAGATGCTGACGACATTGCCCAGAGACTGCTTGAAAGGCTGAGCAGCGAGTACGTTGCCATCCTTATCAAGCAGCTTGATGCGGATATCGGACGAAGCGGCATTGCCGCTGCTGGTTGCGGTGATCAGTTCAATCTCGACATCGCTGGTGTTTTCCAGTGTGAATCGCACTTTCCCGGTAGAGCCGCGCGTCAGACTTTCCGGCAATACGGTCAGAACGAGCGAACCGTCTTGAACCGCCACACTGCCCGTGCGCACGATGGCTGCACGCTCTCCCGAATTTGGCGTCGTTTCAAGCATGCTGGTGATTTGCGCCGGATTGGGAATATCTGCATAGCCACCGACAACCACAGGGATGGTCTGTGTCGCACCAGCCGCTAGACTGAATGCTTCGGAACTGACTTCGCGCGTCCCGATCTTCACTTTGACATGCGCGTTGTTGATGGTCTGCGTGCCCAGATTGCTGACTCGGTATTGCAGACGGTTCATGACATTGCGCAAAATCGGCGTGCCGCCCACCAATTCCATACTGACTTTGGGCAAGGTCAGTGAACGGGAAACTTTCACGCCATTCACATCGAATGCAACTACCGTGTAGGGACGTTCGTCGTCTGCATAGCCGGTATCAACGTAATTGTTGACGACCAGCGGGGTGAGGTTCAGTTTGGTGCCGCTCAATTCCGATCCCAGATACAAGTCATATCCGGCAATCGCCGTTGGCTTGGGATGTGTCCATGAAACTTGCGGTAGACCGCTATCCGTTTGCACCACGGAGATGCTGGAAACAGGCAGTAACGCAAAATTCAAATAGCCGGAGTTGGACAGCGCGGATTCGTTGCCCGCTGCATCTACTGCAGTTGCCGCATAGGCGTGTTCTGCCAATGACGGATGCGTATCCACCGCCCCCAATTGTTTGATACCTGCAATGATCGGCGTCAAGCCAGTGGTGCTGGTGATGCTGGCGGCGCTGGAGCGGTAAAGTTTGTAACTGACCGCACCACCTGTCGAAGCCAGCCAGGTAGCTTGAATACCGGAACCTACCATCATCAACGCCATATTCTGCGGTGCGCTGGGGGGTACCGAATCGGCTGTGGCCTCGGTGATCGCACTCTGGCTGCTTAAGGATTCCTGGCCGTTCGCACTGCGGATGCTGGCGATGCTGTAGCGATATAGTCCATCGACACTCGTGCTGTCTGTGAATTCGGTGTTAACCAGATCGACTGTGTTCAGTCGCTGGTAGGGAGTCATGGCGGCTTCTCCGGGGGCCTGACGATATATCTGGTAGCCGATCGACAGATCCACCGGGCTCCAGCTTAGCAATACATTGCCAGCGGCTTTGGCAACAGCGGCAACATTTTGCGGAGCAGCCAGAGACGGTAGGTTTCCTTGATATATCTGGAAGCTGTTGTCTGCCATGACGGCGGTGGAGACATTATCCAGATCGTCGCTGCCGCTGTATGTGAAAGACAAGCGCTCTTGCGCATTGAGTCCTGCCGTAGCTGGCAAGGTGATGTTGGTCGACCAAGTCAGCGGGTCTAGTTGTGTCAAACCTGTCACTGGCTGTGAACTCGCTGGCGTGCCGGACAAGGCGTAGCTGATTTGCGGGGGTGTGCCTGCCTTGACGGCTTCGTTGAGCGTGAAAGTTGCAGCAATCGTTACGGGCAAGGCCGCATCGTTTATGATCGGTGCCACAGGATTCAAGGTGATGCCAGTGAGGTACGGGCCTTGCGCATCGATTTTGATGGATTGCCCCAGCAATACATCGGTACCCCGGTTACCCACCACATCTCGTGCCGAGAACACGGCGTAAGCCACGCCAGTTGGCGTACCCGGTGCGATATTGAAGAACCCGGTGTAAAGCGTGTCGCTTTGCTTGACCAAATCAACTGGGATCGGCGTGCCGCCTTGTGGGGCGATGCTCAGGAATGGCAGTGCGGAAAGTGCTTCCGAAAGATTCACAGTGACATCTACGCGTCCTGCCGCAATGCGTCCCGTCGCAGGGTCTGTTTTACCCGTTGGGGCGTATACGATCTCGGTCGCCTTCGGCATGGTGTTATCCGACACCGCGCTGATGATGTTGGAGGGAATACTGGCGGTGCCAAGATTGTTCACCGCGACGATGCGGTAGAAATAGGCGCCATCCACTGAGGGCAGATCGTTGTATGCCGTGGTTGTCACGGGGATGAGTGCTGTGTTGATCTTGACCGCTTCCGCCGCAGCATTGAATGCGACGGTTGTGCGGTACAGGTTATAGCCTGCGACATTGGCATCCAATACGCGATTCCAGGCCAGCTTGATCTTGCCGGTCACTTGCGCTGACGCAGTCAGGCCTACCGGCGCTGAAGGAATACTGTCATCCAGCGTCACTTGGCGGGATGGACTGAGTTGGCTGACTCCGCCGCGGTTGCTGGCTGCGACTTGGATTAGATTGATACCTGCACTCAGGGATACGGATATTGAATACTTACCTGTGGCATCAACTGCAACGGGAGTGCCGCTTGCTACAGCATTGAGATAAGCAATCACCTGAACATTGGGTGATGCAGTACCGCTTACGGTGACTGCACTATTTGCTGTGAGTGTGTTATTTGCCGGAGCCGCAATCGTCGGAGTCGCCGGTGCCGCCATCGCCACCGTGATAGCCATGCTGCTCTCTGCCGTGTTTCCAATCGAGTCGCTTGCTCTTACTGTCAGGGTGTGACTGCCATCAGTGACATTAAGAATGTCGATGTAGGTTGAATAGCCATCTGTGCCGTTGGTGTCCGAACCAATCACGACACCGTCGATCAGGAATTCAACGCGACTGACTCCGCTGGGATCATTGACGACTGCAATCAACGAACCTGAATTGGTCAGGGTGCTACCCGCAATGACTGCAGAACCTGACAAGGACAGGCTGCTCAGTGTCGGGCCGAGCACATCCGGCGGCGGTGCTGCCTTTGTAATATTGTTGGTCGTTGTGCTGGTATGGCCAACCGAGTCCGTTGCAACCACTTTGATCGCATAGCTACCATCCGGGGATTGTTTGGTGTCCCAGTAATAGCTGTAGGGTGCGCTGCTGTCAGACGCGACCAATTGATCGTTCAGGAAGAACTCGACTTTGCTCACGCCGCCCGTGTCACTGGCCGTGGCTGAAAGCGTGATGGGGTTCAGGATATAACTGCCGTCTGCCGGGTTGGTCAGGTTGAGTGCGGGGCCTTGTGTGTCGTACAGAAAATCCTGGGGCAAAGCTGCCGTGACGATATTGCCGGAGCTGGCCCGGTATTGAACCGATATCTTTTTGATGCCATCACCTGTCGACAAGGTGAACGGCACTGTCGAGGCCATGGGCTGGAAGGAAACTCCCGTGAATGCGCCATTCTCCGCGACGCGATATTCGACTGCATTGGCGCAATTCAATTCCAGCGTGATGTTTTGTACATCGGCGAAAGTTGGATTGCCAGCAACTCGAAGCGTGGGATTGATGAGCGGAATTTGGGCAAGGTAACTGCCATAGTTTACGCCTGCAGAGACCGTATCTCCTTGCCCTGCCGGATTACCGAGCAGGTCTGTCGGGCCGGTGTTCGACCCCCACCAGTTGCCTTGGGCCTGAATGATGGTCGCGGGTGTTCGGTTCTGGATCGCATAACCACTGTTCTGCGAGAACAACTGACTGTTGCTGATGAGCGGATTGGCATTGCCATCGGCATCAATGCCGATGCCGTTGCGCAAGAAACTTGCGCCATTGATCGTCGGGCTGGCACCTTGCAGCAACTGCATGCCGATGATGTTGTCGGTGATGTTCAGGTATTGCAGTGACGGATTGATGCCCAGCACGGTGATGCCTGCCCCGCCCTGCGCACCTGCGTAACGAACGGTCATATCGGAAATTTGCGTCGTCTGGGCAGCGGACTTTTCCAGACGCATCCCGTTCCAGGTGCCTGCTACCGGCGTTTGCACGCTTGATGCGGCAGGGCCTCCCGCTGCATCGTCGCTTTGACTGGTGAGCACCACGCCTTTGCCTGACGTCAGTTTGTCGCGCACGACCAATTGTGCATCCGGGCCAAACTTCACTACTGCACCATCCGTCACCACCAATTCGCCGGCCGTCGAAGCGACGCCGATCATCACAAAGCCACAGGCTAGCAGGCTTTGCACAATGGTTCGTTGGCCTCGCTCCTTAAGGCGAGGCAGGAAGTGATTCAAAGGACGGTGCAGGAGTTCGTTCATCATGTTTTTCCAGGCTCGTCAAATACTCGATTTATTCTTCACAGGCAGTAGCTCCGCCTTAACCTTGCATCGCAGCCATCGCCAATACAGATGCCGGCACTTCGTATTCCTTACCGGATACCGTGATCAAAATGGCTTTGGTTTCTTTGCTACCTAAGGTAGATGCCAGCGTGATCTTCTCTACGCGTTCGCCTTGTGCATAGACCGACAAGGCATTGCCCATCGCCAGCACGATGTTGTAGGTCACCGTAGCCTGAAGCGAGCTGGGGCCATCCGGCAATGCGATGCTGACACTGGCTGTGGCACTGGTGGTATCGCCCACCAAAGCCGGGCTGATCGCGGTGACTTCCGAACCCATTGCGGGCTTGAGCGAAAGCTTGATTGTGTTACCTGCAGGAACACCTGTGGTAGTGAAAACCACGGTTACTGGGTTGGTAGTTGTGGAAGGTAATGTGACGTCTGCATTCCCTGTTGGCTCGGCAGGTACAGCCACGCCGCCCACGCTGGTGATGCTCAAAGTTGGCAAACCCGCTACGAACACTGCACCGGGAAGACCTTGCGAGTGCCCAGGCGTAGAGGCGGCAGTGCGGGTATAGACTTCTGCTTCGAGGCGGATTCGGCCAATTCCACCCGCGCCCCCAGCATAATAATTTGCTGTGGAACTAACACCCGCAGCCCCCCCGTTCGCTGAGAGTGTGCCATTGCCCGTAATCGTCGTCGCAACAATTCGGATCGCCCCCCCAGAACCACCGCCACCAGTACCACCTCCACCAGTGCCTGCCATGGCACCACCGTTTCCACCATGAGCCCATATGCCCCCAGTAATACTCACTGTTCCACTAGCAGCGATCAAGATAGCGCCACCGCCACCGCCACCGCCACTACCACTATATAGGTTAGCCGCACCACCGCCACCTCCGGATCCACCAATCAGAGGCAACTGAAGACTGCTGCCGTATGCCCCCCCCCACTAACGAGGTTTGAAGCGTAGCTTGAAGAGTTTGGATACGAAAAGGCACCGCTCGAACCAAACCCGCCGCCTCCACCGCCCGCAGGGTAAGGTGTACTATAACCGTACGGTGGCAAAGTGGTATATCTCCCGCCTTTCCCCCCTCCTGGGCCTAATCCCTCTCCTCCCAAGTCAATTTTTGTACCAGTAATTGAACCTATACCTCCGCGTCCACCATCGAAACCACCCGGCCCACCAACCCCGGGAATCCCGTCATCACCAAGAACGCCATCCCCTGCAGCACCAGAATTGGTGGCATGACCACCACTAACTCCAATTGAACCTGCAATCGTTACATTTCCACTGGCTAAAATCACTACCGGTGTATTAGTTGCATTTTTCTTGAATGTGACTGTAACCCCAGCCGGAATATTGACAGTCCCGTAATTCAAAATGCCACTGGGCGGCAATACCACTTGTGTATTCACAGTTGGCGCAAAATCTCCGTCAGCCCCTGTACTGCCACTTACAAATGCCTGCGCCAGCACCGGCATCATGGCCAAGCCGATACTCATCAAGCTTATATTCAGTTTTTTCACGATCACTCCTTTCAAAATTAACTCCGTTCCTGTGTATCTGTTATTACTGTATGGCGCTGTTTTATCTCTCATCTCATCCCCCTACGGATAAATGGTTAATGTATTGGCGGGCACGGCTATTGGCGACGACAATACGCCATGTGCCGAGACACGAATCACTCTTGCTGTAACCGGTGCGGCGGCATCGACCACCATGCCCACGGTCAATACCGTGCCGGCTGCATCCACACTAGGCACACCGAAGGTGATGCCATCTGCAGGCTCGGCCACAACAGCCGTTGCATTTTGTAGATTTGTCCCGCGCAGGGTGAAAGTCGCCACGGTACTACCTTGTTTGGCGAGATTCGGCGTGATGGAATCAAGTATTGGCAAGCCGGATGCGATCCAGAGGCTATTAATCCCCGGTTTTGCAAAATTCACTGCGCCGTTCGCGCTACTGAGCGCCAGCCAGCGCGAACCCACTGCCGCTGTGGCAGCAACATTCACTGGGATGTCCAGTTGCGTACCATCCGGGCTGACTTGTATCGCTCCCAGCGTGATATCTGTTGCCGGGCTGACTGCCACACTTGCAACTGCATCCAGACCTACTCCGGTGACTGTCAGGGTGCCACTACCACCAGCCAACAAACCTTCCGGCGACAGCGTGTAGGCGGCCGATCCAAACAGAACGCCCACCTGGGGCGAGGGCTGGAATACATTCAAACTGGACGTTACTGGAACAACTGGCGTTTCCAGCACCACACCGACTATCGGCGTGTATGGCATGACTGAAGCCGTAGCAGGTGGTACTGCAATAGTTTCCTTTACCAGTCCGACGATTGAGGATGTCAGCGGGCCATAGGTATTGCCCGGATTGGCAGTCAATGTCACCGAGTTTGCAACGCTGGCAACGGCTGAAGATTCCCCTGCCGGCGTCACGACTGTGATGACCCGATTTCCCGCTGTTGCAGCTGCATCTATCGTCATTGAAACGGTGGCGAGTGTGCCGCTTGAATTTACAACCGGCGGGTTGGCGATGGTCACCCCAGTGTTGGGTGTAATGCGAATTTCAGAGGCACTTTGCAGATTGGTACCGTTCAGCGTCAGCTTCAACGCGGTCGCGGGTATCGGCAACACGATGGGCTCGACTGAGGTGATGTTTGCCAATGGCAGGATCACTTTGAACATTGATGCATTTGCCATGCTGAATGGCAGTGCCGTTGTTCCCGCCAGTACTTTGAGTGAACGGGCCCCTAACGGCGCAGTTGCATCAACCACTACATCGACAGTAAAGGATTTTCCATCTGCCGCCACTACAGGCGTGCCAATGGTCAAACCGGTATTGGGATTGAATTTAACTTCCGTCACATTCTGCAATTCGCTACCCGTGAAAGTAAGCGTAACTGTCTCACCGATTGCGCCTGAAGATGGTGATACATCTTTCACCGTCGCCCCCTTTGTAATGCCTATCGTGGGCGTGGTCAGACCGTAGGTTTGATTAACTGGCGGCGGCGCAATCCCTTCTTTGACGAGCCCCACCAACGGTGAAGCAATTGGCGTAATGGCGTTCTGTACCTGACTCACCAAAGTCAAAGTGTTATACGCACTTGCCGCACTTGAAGATGCGCCAGCGGGGGTTGCGACCTGCACCACACGTGCGCCGCGAGCGGCAAGTGAATTGATGCCTATTGTCACAGTTAACTGCGTACCGTCTGCATTGACGGCGGGCGCGCCGCCAACGACGATGCCATCGGCGGGCATGAACGATACTGACTGTGCGTTCTGCAGATTTTTCCCGCGCACCACCAGCGTCATGGAGCTTGTCCCGGGTACTGCAAACAGCGGATCAATAGATGTGATTTCAGGTACAGGTAAAGAAATCAACAGCCGATCTGCATTGGGTTTCGTTGGCTTGTATTGTCCTGCTGCACTGGACACAACAACCTGCCTCAATGTGGTTGGGGCATTTGCTGCAACAGTCACCGGCACTGTCATGGACTTGCCATCTGGATTGATCGAGAAGCTTCCGACAGTCAACCCATCGGCGGGTGAAATGCCGATGGATGTTGCGCTTTGCAAACCTTCGCCATTGATTGTTACTGCTGTCGGCCCGGTACCGATGGTCAGGATATCCGGTGACATGCCGGTGATGAATTTACCGAAAGCAACGCCAACACTTGACGACGATACCAGTGCATTGTTGGTCGGTGGTGTCACCGGCGTTGCAGACTCCTTGAATACGCCCACCAGCGGGGCATAACTCATATTGATGCCAGAATATTCTGCAGTGACATATACCGGGACCACTACAGTGCCAAGTGTTGAGGAAACCAGCTTGATTGAGGTTGACCCGTCTTTTATGCCCGTGACTAATAACTGAGCAGTCAATTGACCGGCAGGAATGGAAACGCTCGTTGCTCCGATCGAGGCAACCGTCGCGTTTGTTACCGATGCCGTGAACGTGTGGTCGATTGCGTCCAGCGCTGCAAGCTCCAGTGTGATCTTGCGCGGCACATTGTCTGGCGGAATAGCTACCGGAAGCGGCGACACAGTCATATTCTGGATGGCTGGCCGAACCGTCAACGCTGCACTGCCATTTATATAGCCATTTGCTTGTACGGTAATAGTTGCCGTGCCCGTTGCAACGGCATTCACCTGAACGTTGACTGTCTTGAGACCCGCCGGAATAGTCACAGTAGCCGGAACCGTTGCTACCGCCGGATCAGAACTGCTTAAATTGACTACCAATCCACCCGCTCCGGCACTACCCGATGAATTCACGGCCAGCAGGAATTTATTCCCAGACACCTCTTCCAGCTTGGCAGAAGTGACCGTCAAAGTAGGCGGCGTGAGTGACTGCACTTGAGCCAAGGCCTGATTAAAGCTTGCACTGCTCGCAGTAATGGTTGCAACGCCCACACCGACTGTTGTCACCGGGAATATTGCCGATGTTGCACCTTCGGCTATCGTAATACTGGCAGGCACAGTCGCAATGGATGGAGCACTACTGAGCAGATTCACTACTACACCACCTGTTGGTGCGGCAAATGGGAGCGTCACGGTCAGATTGATTGCAATACCTTGTATCTGGCTCAAAGATGCCGGACTCATGGCCAACGGTGGTACCGTCACACTCAGAATGGAAGGCTTGGAAACCAGGAAGTTGCCTGTACTCAAAGGGTCTGGCTGGGCTACTGTCACGCTTTTGTTGCCTGCCGCCAACAGCGGCAAGGTTGTGCTCAGGCTGGTAGCACTGCCGTAGATAGTAGTCATGTCCGCACCGTCCAGCCGGATGACCGATTCAGGCACGAAGTTTTTGCCGGTTATGTTCAGGACGATGCCAGCTTGATTGGCATAGACAGATCCGGGATCCAGATTGGTTACGCTTGGCTGTGGCTGGATGATTTGCAAGGCCCCCGGCAAACTCGGACGGCCGGCCGCTACTTGTAGGTCGATATCTGCACTACCGAGCGTTGCACTGGGACTTGCACTGATTTGTATGGGGACGATGGTGTCCGTCGCACCGCTCTGTACGATTGCGGTCGTGCCCGCCGTGCTGATTCCTACGCTTTGCGCGCCGCTCAGACGGGTGCCACTGATAAGGGCGTTTAGAGATTCGCCTTGCTGGATCTCGCTGAGATTAAGTGTGCTGATGGCAGGTGTAGTACCCACCGATACCACCCCCGTCTCAACAACATAAGGAATGCCTTTGATGCCCCAAGTGACCGTACCCAGCACATCGCCCGGCGGTACGCTGATGCCATTCAGGGTGTTGCCGCTGGCCTGGTTGCCGATGCCTTTGGGCGATGAGTTGAGATCGATACTGATAGCGGCACCCAGGTTGCTGTCGATCTGCAAGTAGTTGAAGGTAGGCGATGCAGATTGGATGGTAATGCCGTGTCCATAGCGGATCCCGGCGTGCTCGATGATGCTGGCTGCGTCGTTGGTGAGGTCCAGAAAACGAATCTGCCCCCAGTCGCCTGCGGTTGGGTTGCTGCCGGCCACTTCCAGGCTGGAGGTGAAGAGAATGGGTTGACCTGCCGTGCCACGCACATTGAGCGCGCCGACGCCTATCGTCAGGTTCGTGCCACTATCGAAACCAACCG